>BNJU01005669.1_pt1 | contig 224025 bp, 232 predicted proteins | sample 8539281 | NCBI WGS metagenome assembly BNJU01 (sample SAMD00202456, study PRJDB9452) | human saliva metagenome | isolation source: human saliva | place: Japan | reverse complement strand
CCAACTCACATGTCTTGGGATGAATACAGCTTCAAGAAGGGTAAGATGAGCTTCATTGCACAGGATTTTGATTCCAGAAAGATCGTAGCTATTCTGGATGGACGGACTCAAGTAACTATTCGTAATCATTTCCTTCGCTATTCTAGACAGGTGAGAAGCCATGTGAAAATCATTACCATGGACATGTTTAGCCCCTACTACGATATTGCCAGAAAACTATTTCCAAACGCTAAAATCGTTCTGGATCGTTTTCACATTGTACAACATCTCAGTCGAGCTATGAATCGTCTTCGAATCCAAATCATGAATCAGTTTGATAGAAAATCGCACGAATATAAGGCATTGAAACGTTACTGGAAACTCATTCAACAGGATAGTCGTAAACTCAGCGATAAACGTTTTTATCGCCCAACTTTTCGCTCACACTTGACCAATAAAGAGATTTTAGAAAAGTTGCTTTCATATTCTCAGGACCTTAGAGAGCACTATGACCTCTTTCAACTATTACTCTTTCATTTCCAAGAGAAACAAACAGACCATTTCTTTGAACTGATTGAAGAAACGATTTCTTGTGTAAATCCTATTTTTCAAACTGTTTTTAAGACCTTTTTGAAAGATAAGGACAAGATCATGAACGCACTGGAACTGCCATACTCAAATGCAAAACTAGAGGCTACTAATAACCTCATCAAAGTCATCAAGCGAAATGCTTTTGGCTTCCGGAACTTTGAAAACTTTAAAACTAGAATCCTCATCGCTTTGAACATCAAAAAGGAGAGAACCAAGTTGGTACTCTCCAGGTTATAACTTTTCATCAACCCACTACAGTTGACAATGAGCCGTAAAATCAAACCGAGTGATCTGAGGAAGCATCCGATGATCATGAAACGTTATTAAACACAAAAGTCACCCATGTGAGTTCTTGCCAGAAGCTGAAGTTAATCCTTCAACCTGGAAAACCCGCAGAGGTGACTTTTTCTATACATCTCGATTTTTCTGGTAATAATCATTAACCGATAAATATGTCTGTGAATCACCCAGCGACTCCGCTATGTCCATAATCCGCGGTGGTAGTAATCCCACTCGCTGGACAAGTTCGTGATCGCTGAACAATTCCCGTGGACTGCCGGCGAAGCCAAACTTCCCGTGTTCCATAACATACACCGACTCAAACTCGGCGGCGACCCAATCCATGTCATGGGTGATGGTCACAACTTGGTGGCCCGAATCAGCCAACTGATGGAAAATTGCGGTCAACTTGCGCCGGCTTTCCCAATCAAGCGACATCATCGGCTCATCAAATAAATAAATCGCCGGATCCACTGCCAAAACTGTGGCAACGCTTAACAGCTTGCGTTCCGACAATGACAGGTCATATGGACTTTCAGCTGTTTTATCATCCAAGCCAACTCTTTTTAGAGCCGCTAAAGCCCGCCTCGTAATCGTGTCGCGGTCATCCATGACCTGCGCGACACTCCACTCCACCTCTCGTTGAACGGTCGGGTTGAAAAGCTGATCGTCAGGATTCTGAAAAGTAATCCCAACCTTCAGTAACTTTTCGACTGGTTTAAGATCATTAAAATTTTCTCCATCGATCTTAATCACACCGGTTTGTGGTGTCAGCAAGCCCGTCAACAATTTGAAGAGCGTTGATTTGCCGGCACCATTTTGGCCGACAATCGCCACCATCGGATCGGCGAAGTGTTTGTCTTCAACATCCAAGCTAAAGGACCGTTCTGGATAAGTGAACGTCAGGTGGTTCAGTTCAATTGTGGGCATAAAAAACCTCCTTCAGTTCAGCGTCATTCACCGGATACCGGCCATCAGCCAAGTGCCAATCCATTTTTTGAGCAAGTTGCTGGATTGTCGGGGCTGGAATCTGCCAGTCAGCTGCCAAATGATTAAACACCTCACCCGGCCTGCCCTGGGCTACCATTTGACCCTCGTGCAGCACCCACACAACGTCGGCGACTTCGCACAAATCGTCAATTTCACTGGTGACAATGAAGACAGTCGTCTCTTTGACTTGGGCCAGCCATTGGAAAAATTGTCGGCGGCCAAGGGGATCCATCTGACTGGTCGGATCATCCATAATCAAAACAGCCGGGTTAGCCACAATCGCCGTGGCAATTGCCAACCGCTGGCTCTGACCACCGGAAAGGCTCTCGGGACGCAAATTCAGCTGTTCAATCAGCCCCATTTGCGTGGCAACTTCTTCAACCCGTTTTTGAATCAGTCCTTCAGCCATTCCCTGATTAATCAAGTCAAAGGCGATTTCATCAGCAACCGTGTCTGCCAACCCGCTTAGTTGGCCAGCTGGATTTTGCAGTACAACTCCATTCATGGCATTATAAACGGGCCAATTGTCGGACACTCGCTGGCCAAACATGTGCCAGTCGCCCTCAATCTCAGCAGACACCATTTTGGGAATGACCCCTGCCAGCACATGGCACAAAGTCGATTTGCCGGAGTGGCTATTCCCGATAATCCCAACCACCTGGCCGGTATGAACCTCCGCGTTAATCTGACGCAGTTGTGGTTGCTCAGTACCCGGATAACGGGTGGTCAAATTTTCAATTACAATCCGTTTATCTTCGTCCATATCTTCCACCCAATCAATAAAATTGCCAATCCAGTCAGACCAATGTGCAGCGTCCGCGACAGGCGATACACGCGCTGGGAGGTTCTGACAGTCCGGTTGAGATTATCAAAACCTCTCAGTTGGAGAGAAATCGACCGCGCCATCGATTGATCCAAGGTCTTAATCACCAATGGAATTAGAACCGGCAGGACTGACTTTAATTTCTGAATCAACGTTTTTTGCGGATTGGTTCCGCGAACTTTTTGTGCCTGCTGGATTTTCCGCATATTGCGCATCATTTCCGGCAAAATATAACACACCGACATCAGAACGTAGACGGTTTTATAAGACAATCCGGACAGTTCCAAATAGGCCGCGTTTTCTGAAATACTCGTGGTCACCATAAAAAAAGCCACTGGTCAAAAATAATCACCAATACTCGACAACCCAGAGTGGTGGCGTAAATCAGGCCTTCTTTGTAGAACGACACCCCAAGCACAGAAAAACAGCACAGTTTGATTCCGACTGTAAAATAACCCTTGGATGATCAGCATGGTGCAAATCAGAAACAGGCTGAATCCCAGCGCCTTAAAGATGGTAGAACTCAATTTGGAAAATAACAATAGCAGTGTTGCGACAAGAATTAATCCGGCCTGAAGCAATAAATTCATACTGGCAAAGCTCAACAACGTCATGTCCAAGATGAACAAGAGCTTAGTAATCGGATCGATCACCTGGTACCACTTGAGCTTGACCCGTGGCGCTCCAGAAATCAATGTTTGATCAGTCATCATTTATCACCGCTAAAGAAGTGCACCATCCGCTTCGGCAGCTGACGATAGATGAAGAATGCCAGGTAGGCCACGCAGACTTTATCCAAAATATCCAAGACAAACTCATCGATAAATGAGGTCAGCCACACTGGTGCATGATTGGCGACCATTACCGCAAACAATGAGTCACCCCAAGCGATACCGGTCTGACCACCCCAAAAGATGACGTTGAGTGGCGTTGAAATGACAGCTGAAACGATGGCAATAATAATAGCAGAAACAAATACTCGTCGCGCTGACGAGAACCACCCATTGGCGTGCAAAAACTCCGACAGCAATCCCAATTCCGATGCTGGTAATCGCATACACGGTTGAAATTGGCGATAAGGTCAGCCCATAGATCACGTTGTTGATGAAACCACTGATGGCACCGGCAACCGGCCCAGCCAACATGCTGGCAAGAAAGGTTCCCAAAGACCCCAGCCAAACGGGCAACTTTAACCCCTCCGCCAAGGCTTTGGCAACATAGTTAATCCCCACGGCAGCGGGAATCAAAGTCATGGTGGCAGCACTTAACTTAAATTTCCACATACTGGTACGATGAATCGGTTCTGTTTTCATAATCTTCTCCTTTTGTTTTTAAAGAGCCGTGTCTGTTTAGACTTTCGGACGCAACGCTCTATAGATTTTTGATTTGAACCGCTTCACCTTTCACAGATCTCTTAGTCGACATCAGGGTTTCTCTTGAAAAGGATTGTTCAACAGTTCACAACTAATCATACGCCTATTTCATCAGAAGTCAAGAATTTTCTGAAGTTTTCTTGAAAACGTTCGGGAATTGAAAAAAGCTCCACAAAGCTAGAGGAAATTGCCCTTACTAAGTCATAAAAAAGACTTCATCTTATCCTAGATTGGTGAAGTTTCTTGATTTTTCTTCTTATCTCGTACCCACAGCATAGCTAGTCCAAAAAGGTGACTACCAAACAAGGCAGTCACAAAAATCAGCTTGCCCCTATCTGGATAAGTAAGGGGGAGGCTGCTAAAGCCATAGCAATCCCACTCGATAAAGATCGAATGCGAAAAGTAAAGGGCTATACTCATTTGCTTTAAATACTGTAAATCATAGCTTTTCAAAAAGGACGATCGCAGGCAGGCATTGACAAAATAGACCGTCACAATAGGAAGTAATAAGAAAAAGTTCTTATCGATTCCTTCATGTTGAAAAATGATGGTACCTTCTATACAGAACAAACCAAAGGCGAGAGATAGCTTTTGCCAACGGTGAACCTTAAAGGTTTGTGCATGAAATTGATCATAGAGATAGTATCCCATATAGATAAAAATAGGCGCGTAAAAGAGACCATTTCGCGCTGTAAAAAATAAATTGCTGTAGAGCTGGTAGCCTTTAAGAAGACTTGTGGTATCCAGATAAGCCGAATAGGTCTCGATCAAGCCCCAGCAATAAAGGAGCAAGGCCAGAAAACCCGTCCAAACCATGCCTAGGCGTTTGACTAATTGATTGACCAAAAACAAACCCAGCAAAAAGGCCGGGATATACCAGAGTTGGTAGCACATCCCCAGATAGATCAGTGCAATGAGAACACCTGCTGGAAAAAGATAGACAGGAAGACGAAGACTAGAGAAAAAGAGCCAGGCATACGGAAGGTAAACAAAACTCCAAAACAAATAGGTTTTTACGATTTTGACCAGATAGGCCTTTATTTTCTGAGAATTCCCTAGTGATTGCTTGAGGAAAAAGCTGGCACAGACGATAAAATATGGCACCGCTAGCCGGCCAAGCATGCTCTTGAGACCAAAATGCAGTGGCTCATAAGAGGTTAAACGACCACTATGCACCAAAATCACTGCAATCGCAAAGAGGTATTGAAAAAAGCTGATACTAGAGGTATTATAGAGGGGATTCTTTTGCATATTCCTACTCCTTGCCCAAAGCAGTTTCTATGGTTATTTTAGCATGAAAGGGAAGGCCAAGCAAGGAATCTTACATCCATATCTACCTTTTTTCCTCTATTTTTGATATACTCAAAGCATGCATAAACAAACGATTATTGATTTTAAAGAGCTTGGTTTGCGCTACCTTTTCACCAAGCCCATAAAGGAATTAAAAACTAGAAACCTCGACCAGGTAGAGGCTCTTCTTAGAGAGGTCGAAGCCTACCAGGAGCAAGGCTTTTATGCTGTTGGCTATGTCAGCTATGAGGCTGCTCCTGCTTTGAGAAGAAGTTTGCTGTCCATCCAGCACCTCTTATGGGAGAGTATCTCCTCTATTTTACGATCCACGAGGAGGTCGAAACCCTTCCTTTTCCAGAGGACTATGAAGCTGTGGATCTTCCAGCCAATTGGAAGGAAGAGGTAGAGGCGCCTGCTTATCAAGAAGCCATCAAGACGATCCATCACCATATCCGCCAGGGAGATACCTACCAGGTCAACTACACTGTCCAGCTTTCTCAAGAGCTAAAAGCAGACCCTTTGGCCATCTACAACCGCTTAGTGGTTGAGCAAAAGGCCCATTACAATGCCTTCATCCAGCACGATGATGTCTCCATCCTCTCTATCAGTCCTGAGCTCTTTTTTGAGCAAGACGACCGGCTACTGACCACGCGCCCGATGAAGGGAACGACGCACCGTGGTCTCACCAACCAAGAGGATCTGCAAGAGGCTGCTTGGTTAGAAGCCGATCCGAAAAATCGAGCAGAAAACATGATGATCGTCGACCTCCTCCGCAATGACATGAACCGGATTTCGGAGATTGGAAGTGAGCAGGTGACCCATCTCTGCCAAGTCGAGCAATACTCCACTGTTTGGCAGATGACCTCGACCATTGAAAGTCGCTTGCGAGCTGAGGTCAACCTGCTCCAAACCTTCCGAGCTCTCTTTCCTTGTGGCTCGATTACAGGAGCACCGAAGATCTCCACTATGGAAATCATCCAAAAGACGGAGAAGGCTCCTCGAGGTGTCTACTGTGGAACGATCGGCATCCTTCTTCCAAAAGGGAAACGGATTTTTAATGTAGCCATCCGGACCCTTCAAATGCAGGGGGATCAAGCCATCTATGGCGTGGGAGGAGGCATCACTTGGGACAGTAAATGGGAAGGTGAATACCAGGAAACCAAGCAAAAATCGGCGGTTCTTTACCGGCAAGAGCCTCGCTTTGAGCTTTTGACGACTGGCCGCATCCACCAAGGAGAGTTGACTTTCCTGGAGCAACACCTAACCCGTTTGAGAGAGGCTAGTCGCTACTTTGCCTATCCTTATGATGAACCCAAACTCCTGAAAGAACTTCAAGAAGAGCTTGCTCATTTGGAATCCAACCTTGACTATCGTTGTCGGATCGCCTTGCAAAAAAACGGGACCTTCCACCTAGAGATCACGGAGCTGACAGACTTGCCAGCTAGCTATCTACAGGCCCAACTGACCGAGCAGAAGCTTGATTTAGCGACGCCATTTACTTATTTCAAAACGAGTCAGCGAGACCATCTCAGCCAGTCAGATCACGAGCAAATTTTCCATCTGCCAGATGGAACCTTACTTGAGACAACGATTGGCAATCTGGTGCTGGAGATTGAGGGACGACTCTATACCCCACCAGCTCACCTCCCCTTACTCGATGGCATTTATCGGCGCCATCTTCTTGAGACCCAGCAGATGGAAGAAAAACTCTTAACTCTGAACGATTTAACAGACGCTGATCGTATTTATGCCTGCAATGCTCTTCGTGGTCTCTACGAACTCGATTTTCAAAGAAAGGATTCCTGATGAAACTTATTTTTTTACATGGACTAGGGCAAGATGTCCTCTCTTGGCAAGGAGTCCAATTTGCACTTTCACCCTTGCACTCCAAAACTTTTGATATTTTCTCCCATCCAAAAGAAAGCTATCAGGAAGTCAAAGAAAGGTTGATGGAGCGCCTCCAGCAAGAAAGCGAACCCTTTATTCTGGTAGGACTCTCACTAGGTGGCGTGCTCGCTCTTGATCTCTCCAGACAAGACTTCCCGCAACTCAAGGGCTTGGTCCTTGCAGGGAACATCAATACAAACTCAACACCAATCCCCTCTATCGGCTCCAGATCCTCCTCTTTCGTCTACTTCCCAAGCATGTCTTTGAAAAACAAGATGCCAATAAACAACAGATGCTTCAAATCTTGACCGAATTAAAAGGGCTCAATTTAACCGATACCGTTAAAGCTTGCCCTCTCCCTAGCTTGGTGATTTGTGGCAGCAAAGATTGGGCCAATCAATCTTCTTCTAAGAAGTTAGCCAAGCTCCTGCCTAAAGGTTGCTATCAAGAAATCGCAGACGGAGGCCATCTACTCAATACCGAGAAACCCTATGAACTCGCGCAAGCCATCAAAGAGTTTGTTGCTGGGTTTTAAAATGAAGAGGCTAACTTTTAGAACAGTTGTTCTTAATATATATAAAGTCATTTTTAAAACTTTCCTTAGGTGAGGACGGACGTCAGCGAACTTCAAAGAAGTTCCATGACTTAGTTTTGGACCCAAGGTTCCAAAACTCCCGAGTGCTAGAAACATGATCGTTTCTAGCACTTTTCTCACAGCGGAAAGTTTTAATATTTTTGGATTGAATTTCAACATTAGAAATTCTTTTTATTTCTTTGTAGAGTCACCTATTCAACATTTTTATTTTATAAGAAGTCTTTACCGCAATTTTTTTAGAAATATTTGAGAATTGCTTGATAGTTATTTGAAAAGCAAGCTGTATACTAAGAGTATAAAGAAAACAACTAGTCATTTGGACGAAGGAGAAAACCATGGAAAAAGTATTAGAAATTTCCCATTTGAGTAAAAAATTTGGTCATCAATATGCCTTAAATGATGTGAATCTCACCATTCGCAAAGGCGACGTCTACGGCCTGATCGGTAAAAATGGCGCAGGGAAAACCACCCTCATCAAGGTCATCACCCAGCTAATTCAAGAAACTGACGGAAGCGTCTCCCTCTTTGATTCCACGAATCGCTCTCAGTGGACACAAGCCCTGAAACGGGTCGGATCCGTGATTGAAAGTCCTGTAGCTCACAAGCATATGACCGCTTATCAAAACCTGGTCTACTATTGCAAGGCTCGCCATATTCCCAATCCCGACCAGGTCATCAAAGAAACCTTGAACTATGTTGGCCTGAATAATACGGGTAAGAAGAAATTCCGTGATTTTTCACTAGGGATGAAACAACGGTTGGAATTGCGATTGCGCTCATTGCCAAACCCGACTTCCTCATTTTGGACGAACCCATCAATGGTCTCGATCCTGTCGGAATCAAGGAATTCCGTCAGATGATCAAGCGCCTCAATGATGAACTCGGCATGACCATCCTCATTTCCAGTCACATCCTGTCCGAACTTTATCTGGTTGCCAATCGTTTTGGTATTGTCGACCAAGGACACCTGATCAAAGAAATTAGCAAGGCTGAATTCGAAGAACAAGGAGAAGATTACATCATCCTCAAGACTAGCCAGCTAGCCCTTGCCAGTCAACTGATCCAGGATCAACTCCATCACCGTATCAAAGTCATCGATAAGGATGGAGAAATCCATATCTTCGGCCAGACTCACGATATTAAAGTCATTGTCAAAGCCCTCGTTCAAGCAGATATTGACGTGGATGAAATCTACTATGCCCGCCAAGATCTGGAAAAATTCTTTACGGACTTGGTAGACTAGTCAACCCACCGTCTTGCATTACTTATCCCACATATTTCATTTAGGAGATTTATCATGTTGCATACCATTCAAGCAGATTTTTACAGACTTTTTCGCTCTAAAGGTTTTTGGATTACAGAAGCCATTCTCGTTCTCAACATCCTGTCTGGAGTCATCTTTGGAGCTACCGGCCACGTCGGCGTCAATACGGAATCCAAATTGCCCCAAGCGACCGAAGTTTGGACAGGCTTTAAAGCCTTGACCAACTACTCTTCCAGCATCAGTGTGACCATCCTCTTTACCATTATTGTCATCACCTTGGTCCTGGGAACAGACTTAACGCAAAACTTATATAAAAACAGCCTGGCCTATGGCGTTTCGCGCACTAGCTACTACTTTGCAAAAAGCGCCGTTGTCCTGACCATTGCCCTCTTCCAATTTCTTGTTTCTTATGGTCTCGTCTTCTTGATTGCGACCCTCTACAATGGACTTGGCACCATGCCAGAGCACTTCCTTGCTCATTTTGGACTGACCGTGCTGATTCAGTTCCTGCCACCCTGGCTTGGGTCAGTATCATTTCCTTCCTTCTTTATGCTAGCCAATCCATCACCCTAGCCTTCGTTGGCTACTTCATTGGGAATATCCTCTTAAGTCTACCTGCGCTTTTCTTTAAAAATATTGACATTCTCCACTATCTAAACTTGGAGTTTCAATATTCCATGGTCCAAAGTACGACAGCAACGAACAACACTCTCTCGATTGCCCTTGGATTCATCCTTGTTTTCGGATTCTTGGGACTCGCTACTTTTAAACACAAAGATTTATAACAAAAATGCTTGAGCGGTGCTCAAGCCTTTTTTCTTAGTGTAATGGTCAAAACAAACCAGTCTGCTTCCGTCGCCAGTTGCAAGTCGCCACCTAAGATCTCTACAAAATTTTGAATAATGTAGAGACCCAAGCCAGAAGACTCTTCTGTATCCGACAGATTTTCAGAGTAGAATCGACTAGCCAGTTGGTCTAAATGTTGGATCGGTTGTTGCACAATATTGCGCAATTCGACCCGAATCGTGTCCGCGTCCGACATCAAGGTCAAACGCGCCTGCTCCTTTCCATGTTTGAGGACATTGCTGAGCATATTTTGTAAGAGACGCTCCCAAAGCTCAGGATCGGTCGCATAATGAAGATGCTCTTCTAGCTCCACCTCTAAGGCAATCCTGCTTCGGACAAGCTGTCATAATACTGGAACAACTGCTGGGTCAGGACTTGGCTGAGATCGACGTCTGAAATCCGAGGCTGAATGGCTCCCTCCATCAAGCGTCTATATTCCAAGAGAGATTCCAGGCGTTTTGAGACGACTTGAAGATTGGAAGCAATTTTCTTCAGCTTTTCCTCTTCCTGCGTCCCACCCTTGATGATTTGTTGGGTATAGCCCGATGCAATGGTCAAAGGCGTCCGGATATCATGAGCAATATTACTAATGGCCATATCCAAGGTCTTTTTCTCTTGAAAGGCAATCCGATTGGTCCGCTCGATCTGATCAAAGAGATCACTGACCTGCTTGGTCAAGGCGACCAATTCTTTTTTTGAGACCTGAGAGGTCAGCCGTACCCCACTCCCATTTTGGAGCTTCTGTTGAATCTGCTCCTGCAAATCCTTTAAAGCAGAAAGCAAGCGAACATAACCCAGTCCCAAGAGAAGGACAAGGACGACAAGAATTAGAACTAAAACCCACATTACTTGTCTCCTTTCAAGCGAACACCCAAGCCCCAGACCGTTTCAATATAGTCCTCATCTGGGTCAAGCTGGGTAATTTTCTTTCGAAGATTGCTCAGTTGGACATTGAGGGTATTGTCTCCAGGCAGATAGACTTCTTCCCAGACCGCTTCATACAATTCTTCCTTGGTGAAAATCTTCTTTGGATGCGCCAGTAAGGTTTCAAAAATTTGAAATTCTTTTTTACCCAAGCGAAGCGTCTGTGCGCCAGACTCCAGTTCAAAGGTTTCTGGATTCAGAACCAGATTTTTAAAAGAGAGCTTTTGCGACGCTTGAGCTTCCTGTGCTACCGTCGGTTGATTTCGCAACTGCACCGTCACCCGAGCCGCCACTTCATCCAGATTAAAGGGCTTGACAATATAATCATTGGCACCAGCTAAGAGGTACTGGCTAATGAGGTGTTTGTCTCCAAGAGCCGTCATCATGATAACCGGTGTCTGACTCTGCAAACGGATCTCCTCCAGGACCTGGTCCCCATTTTTCCCTGGAAGCATGATATCCAGAAGGACCAAATCAACAGCTTCTTGCTGGAAGAGCCGTAGCCCTTCTGTACCCGAAAAGGCTTGAAGCACCTCATGGTCTTCACTTAAGAGACTATACAAAATTTCTTGGATATCATTATTGTCCTCGATTAATAAAACCCGTGCCACTTGCCTCACTCCTTTTTCATTTGAACTCCAAATCATTTCTATTCCCCTAGCCTATCAAATAAAAGCCCCTTCGTCAATGAAAATCTGATAAAATTCTATTGTCCCCAGGTAGATCTGCATGTTAGATCATCACAAGATGAACTTGACGATCCTTTCTTTCAAAGGGTATAATAGGACCAATAACACAATAGGGAGACTCATCTATGAAATAATGCTAAAACTAAAATCAGTCTTGTATCCATCCTTGTCATCCTGGGCGTTGCTGCAAGAATGATGCGAGTCATCCACCGCCAGCAAATCAGGGAGCAAAACAGACAAACCATTCAAACGACTAAAAAGGTTGCAGAGTTTCAGAAAACACTAGACGAGGAAGAAACGAAGAAACGGAACGAAACCTTCAACAAGATTTATAATGAATCCCTTGTTCGGAATAAGTTTGAGAATTGGCAAAAAGTCGATGAACTCCATGGTTTGGGACAAAGAACTGGGCAATTTTATATCTATAACTTTGAAAAAAAAGAAGAGATTCTCTTAGAGAATACTGATCAAGCATTTGTTCTACCTATTCGAGACAAGAGTGATAACGTCACATTTGAGGCTATCTTTGCCCACAAGGACGGTCAGTGGCACATCATGAAGCCAGACGGAAGTTCTCAGTTGCAACTAGGAGCAGCCAACATTTCCGCTGAATCTAAGTTTGTCATCGAGAACAATGTCTTAGATTACGACCAGTAAATCCGTAATGACTTGGCTAAACTACATACAAAAAGCTTAGGACCCCAGCTTGTGGTTGGGATTCTAAGCTTTTTAGTTTATAGGAGAGAGTTGGCCAGCAAGTACCGAAAACTTTTATTTAACAGAAGCCCCATTGGTCGCAATGACTTCTTTGTACCAATAGAAGGATTTCTTACGTGAGCGCTCCAAGCTTCCCTTGCCTTCGTTGTCCCGGTCGACATAGATAAAACCGTAGCGCTTCTTCATTTCTCCAGTCCCGGCAGAGACTAAGTCAATACAGCCCCAAGTCGTATAGCCCCAGAGGACAACGCCATCTTCATGAATAGCATCCCTCATGGCCTTGATATGGGCTGCGAGGTAGTCAATCCGGTAATCATCCTCAATCTCCCCGTCTTCATTTGGGGTATCAACAGCGCCTAGTCCATTTTCTACGATAAATAGAGGCTTTTGATAGCGATCCCAGATGGTGTTGAGGGTAATGCGGAGCCCAAGAGGGTCAATCTGCCAACCCCATTCCGAGCTTTCTAGATAGGGGTTCTTCAGAGAGGCAAAGATATTGCCCTCTGTTTTCTCTTTTTCAGCTGGATCCCCTGAAGCGACTCGACTGGCATAGTAGGAGAAGGAAATAAAGTCCACTGTATGGTCTTTCAATAATTGAAGGTCCTGCTCGGTCATCTCGACCGTAATTCCCTGACGCTCCCACTCTTTCTTGGCATAGTTAGGGTATTCCCCACGCGCCTGCACATCGATAAAGAAATAGTTCTTGCGGTCTTCTTCTAGACCAGCCCAGACATCTCGCGGAGCACAGGTATGCGGATAGTTTTGCCCAGCTGCCAACATACAGCCCACCTTATTGTTTGGATCAATCTCATGGGCTAGCTTGGTAGCAATGGCTGAAGCGACCAACTCATGGTGAGCCGCCTGGTATTTGACTTGCTCCTCATTCTCCCCTTCTTCAAAGCAGAGACCCGCTCCCATAAAAGGCGCATGGAGGATCATATTGATCTCATTAAAGGTTAGCCAGTATTTGACCAAGCCCTTGTAGCGAGTGAAGAGGGTCCGGCAGAGATGTTCATAACATTCCAACATCTTACGACTGCGCCAACCTCCATACTCGGTAATCAAATGCATGGGACAGTCAAAGTGGGTAATGGTCACCAAAGGTTCAATGCCATACTTATGGCACTCCTTAAAGAGGTTTTCATAGAACTGTAGACCTGCTTCGTTTGGCTCTAGTTCGTCTCCTTTGGGGAAAATCCGAGACCAGGCAATGGACAAACGATAGGTTTTAAAGCCCATTTCCCCAAAGAGGGCAATGTCTTCCTTGTAGCGATGGTACATATCAATGCCATCCTTAGCCGGATAAAAATAGCCCTCTTCAAAATCGAACATCTTTTTCTGACCCGTAATAATGGCGTGACGATCAGGCCCAATCGGCACCACATCCACATTGGCCAAGCCACGGCCATCTTCATTATAAGCTCCCTCACACTGGTTGGCAGCTGTCGCCCCACCCCAAAGGAAACCATCTGGAAATTGAAGTTTGTCGGTCATCTCTCTACCTCACTTGATTTGATAGTTCTATTATACCCTTCTCTTTCCAAAAAATCCTACAAGATCCTATGAAAAACTGATACTATTCTAAGGTAACTCCTACACTTGGGAACATAAAAAGACCGGATGGCTCCGATCTTTTTAAGTTCCACTCCAAGAACGTTTAAATTTTTTGATAATAGAATTACCTATTTCATACGATAAAAATCAAGCACTAGACCAGCTGGGCCTTTAACTAGCAGGCTTTCGGTTCCCCAATCGGTTACAACTGGGCCATTTAAAACCTGGATACCAAGCTCTTTCAACCGTTTGTAGTTCTGGTCTACATCCTCAACCTCGATATGAAGAATGATTCCTGACTGAAAATTTTCCAAAGGAACCAAATGATTTTGAGACAACATGAGACAGTGACTGCCAATCGTAAACTGAGCAAAACTGTCGTCAACATAATCGGCTTTTTATCAAAAATACGCTCCAAGTCGGCACAGACCTGGGGAACATTTGAAACGATGATATCTAATTGATTTAAATTCATTTACTATCCTCCATAAAAAAGACCGGATGACTCCGATCTTTTCAAGTTCAACGAGCAGAATTATTTGATTGCGCGTGATTGCAACCCTTCTTCTTCCAAGAAGAGGCGGAATGGTACAAGCTCTTCAGCTTCGTATTTTTCCTTGAAGGCTTTGATCGCTTCTTCTGAGTGTTGTTTTGGATCCAACTCAAGAACTTCTACTGGAAGTGGACGGTGTTGCGTGATGCGAGCATCGATGACAACTGTCTTACCTTCTTTGTTCAATTTAACAGCTTCAGCAACGACTGCGTCGATGTCTTCGATACGGTCAACTGTAAATCCAACAGCTCCTTGAGCTTCAGCGATTTTCGCATAGTCAGCATTAGGGAAGTCACAACCAAACAAGTGTTTGTTTGTGTCTTCGTATTTGTCCTTGATGAAGGCATATTTACCATTTGAGAAGACAACGTTGATAACTGGAAGGTCGTATTGAACGTTTGTGATCACGTCTGGGTAGCACATGTTGAATGCACCGTCACCCATGATGTTCCATACTTGGCGATCTGGATTGTCTTTCTTAGCAGCGATACCACCAGGAAGGGCAATACCCATTGTCGCAAAGAGTGGAGATGTACGCCACATGTTCTTAGGTGTCATGTGAAGGTGACGAGTAGATGTTTGAGTAGTGTCACCTACGTCGATTGAGTAGATAGCGTCTTGATCAGCATGTTTGTTGATGGCATTGTAAACTTGATACAATTGCAATTCACCCTCAGTTTTACCTTCGAGTTTGTTCATGTAATCACGCCAGTTTTGGTTGTTCTTCACGTTAGCACGCCACCATGGAGTAGACTCAACTGGGTTTACTTTATCAAGGATTGCTTTCGCTGCTTGACCTGCATCACCAAGGATGGAAGCGTCAAGGGCATGACGTTTACCAAGTTTGTAAGGGTCGATATCCACTTGGATGAATTTTTCAGTGTTCTTGAATGCTTCGTAAACTTCAGCAAATGGGAAGTTTGAACCAAGGAAAGAGAACAGTGTCTGCTTCAAAGACCACTTCGTTGGCTGGTTTCCAACCAACACGGTAAGCAGAACCTGTCAAACCTTCGTAGTTCCATTCGAAAGCTTCAAAGTTTTTACCAGTTGTGATGATTGGTGCTTTGATCTTACGAGACAATTCAGTGATCACATCACCAGCACCAACTCCACCGAAACCAGCGTAGATCACTGGGCGTTCAGCATTGTTCAAGATTTCAACAGCTTTATCGATTTCCACTTCGTTCAAGGCAGGAGCGATAAAGTGACGTTCATAAGAACCTGATCCGTAGTAAGAGTTTTCGTCGATTTCTTGGAAACCAAAGTTTACTGGAATTTCAACAACGGCTGGACCTTTTTTAGAAACGGCAGCACGGCAAGCTTCGTCGATTACTTTTGGTAATTGTTCTGCGTAAGCTACACGTTTGTTGTATACAGCGATACCGTTGTACATTGGGTTTTGGTTCAATTCTTGGAAGGCATCCAAGTTCAATTCGTTAACTGGACGTGATCCAAGGATAGCAAGGAATGGAGTGTTATCCATAGCTGCATCGTAAACACCATTGATCAAGTGAGTCGCACCAGGTCCACCTGAACCAACTGCAACCCCGATAGAGCCACCAAATTTAGCTTGCATAACCGCTGCAAGAGCACCAGTTTCTTCGTGACGAACTTGCAAGAAACGGATATCTTTGTCTTCAGCCAAAGCGTCCATAAGTGAGCTAAGTGTTCCAGATGGGATACCGTAGATCGTATCTACGCCCCATGTTTTCAATACATTAAGCATTGCTGCAGATGCAGTAATTTTCCCTTGAGTCATTCTAACTCTCCTTTAATTCTATTTTGATCCTTTAAAATGCAGCATAGCGCTTCTACTTCATCTTTGCGATCATCTCGCCTTGAAAATGAGTTTTTTCTGACTTTTCTCATGAAAACGATTTACAAAACGATTACAGTATTAATTTATCACAAAGAGATTCACATGTATAAGGATCTGCTCAGAGATGCTCAATCCCTATTCCATAACAGATCCTCTTTTTGAGAATTTTTCACAAACTATCCTACAATAGGGTATTATACTATATTTTCTTACCTGCTTTTTTCCCTTAGAGCTGTGAGGAAAGATAAAAAAGTGCTACAGCATGCTGTAGCACTAAATGAGCAAAGATTTTTAAAAAAAAACTTTCTTTAGGTGAGTACGACGTCAGCGAACTCTTCGAGTTCATGACTTAGTTTTTGAGCCTAAGGTCTCAAAACTACCGAGTGCTTGAAATGATAATGTTTCAAGCACTTTTCTCACGGCGGAAAGTTTTTGGTATTTCTTGATTCAATCTAAAAATTGGAACTCATTTTTCTTTCTTCGTTGAATCACTTAACTTATATTACTTAAAAAAGTTTTTCTACATTCTAATCGATACTGCATGCTATACCACTTTTTGTTCTCTTTAATCAATCTTTTCGCGACATTGAGGAGCAGTGAGCTGGTCAAAACAGATACGGAACTGAAGGCCATGGCAAGACCTGCTAGTTCTGGATTGAGGGTCAATCCTAGGCCTGCAAAGACTCCGGCAGCAATTGGAATCCCAATGACATTGTAGATAAAGGCCCAGAAAAGATTGAGCAAGATCCGACGGAAGGTCTTTTGACTCATATCAAAGGCACGAACGACGCCAAGCAAATCATTTTGCGTGAGCACGATGCCACCAGACTCGATCGCAATATCCGTACCAGATCCCATGGCAATTCCGACATCTGCGATCGAAAGAGCTGGAGCATCATTGATCCCATCTCCAACAAAGGCTACCTTACTGCTTTCTTGCAGTTTTTGGATGGCACTGGCTTTTTCTTGAGGAAGGACATCAGCAATGACGGTATCAATTCCTACTTGATCGGCAATGGCCTGGGCTACCCGTTCGTTATCCCCAGTTAACATGACAGTCTTTAAGCCCCGTTCTTTGAGCTTTCGTTGATAGCTTCTTTTGAGCTGGCCTTTGGAGCATCCTGAATGGCAATCAAAGCCAATCACTTGACCGTCCACAGCCAAACTGATAACTGTCTTGGCCTGCTTTTTGCAAATCTTCCATCCGTTTTTCAAGCTCAGGATCCATCGCTGTCCCATCATGGAGTTTGCCATTTCCCAAGGTCACCAACTGCTGATCGATCTGACCTTGGACCCCTTTTCCTTCGATCGCTTGGAAGTTTTCCACAGGGGATAGCACCAAACCTTTTTCTTCTGCCCGTGATAAGACCGCTTGCGCAAGGGGATGTTCTGAAAAAGTTTCAAGACTAGCAGCCAGTGTCAAGACACGCGCTTCATCTCCTACCACATCGGTTACGAGGGGTTGGCCAATGGTGATGGTCCCTGTCTTATCAAACACAACAGTTTGAATCTTTTGCACTTCTTGAAGAACCGTTCCATTTTTAATGAGAACCCCCATCTTGGCACTGCGACCAGTTCCGACCATGAGGGCTGTTGGCGTCGCCAAACCAAGGGCACACGGACAGGCAATAATGAGGACAGAAACTGCATAGAGCATGGCCTCTTGAAGCGATGCTCCCAAAAGCACGGACCAAACCCAGAAAGTCGCAATGGCTAAAATCGTCACCGCGGGAACAAAGATACCTGAAATCTTATCCGTCAGATCTTGAATGGGAGCACGACTGGATTGGGCCATTTTAACAAAGGCCACAATCTGTGATAAGAGGGTCTCACTACCGACTTTTTCAGCCTTGAAGAGAATGGTCCCATTGCTGTTGATGGTGGAACCAATGACGGCATCACCAACTGACTTTTCCACAGGCAGGCTTTCACCTGTCACCATCGACTCATCAATGGTCGTGCTTCCTTCCACAATAGTCCCATCGACCGCGATCTTTTCCCCAGGACGGACCCGAATCAAGTCACCAATGTGGATATCTTCAGCCGCCACTTCCACATAGTCCCCATCACGAAGAACTTGAGCTGTTTTTGCCTGCAAATCCAACAACTTTTCCACAGCCTTTGAGGCATTTTTACGCATCCGTTCCTCAAAGACTTGCCCTAAAAGAACAAAGAAGAGGATAAAGCCTGCACTTTCAAAGTATACCGGTTGACCAGCAAAAAGAGCAAATACACTATAAACATAGGCTACCAGGGTCCCAAGGGCTACCAAAGTATCCATATTGGCATGGTGTTTCTTAAAAGAAGCCCAGGCACTCTTGATAAAGGGCACACCTGCCACTAGCATAATCGGCGTTGTCGCGAGAAAGGTCCCCCAGTGACTCACTGGATGCGACACAAAACCTGCTACCATCCCGATCATCAAGATCAATAAGGGAAGGGTAAAGATACTGGTGATCCAAAAACGATCCAGCAAACTCAAGACACGACGGCGTTTTTCCACAACCGTGTAGGAACCCTTTTGCATCTTCATTCCACAAGAGAACTCAAAGTCCCCTGTTTCTGTCGGCGTAAAGGAAATGACCTTATCCACACCGACTTCCAAAGGTTCTAAAATCCCCTGATCTTCAAATAAAATCTCCTTGTAACAGCCGGAAGGATTGACCCGATGGAAGGTGATTTCAGCAGGAATCCCTTTTTGGAGTTGAAATTCTTTGGGACTATAGCCCTTTTCTGCTGTAATACGGATCTTTTGCACTCCGTTTTCCACAACTGCTTTTTGTTTTTCTGCCATACCTACTCCTTTATTCCACAATCATGTGACCATGCATCATATTCATACCACATGAATACCCATATTCGCCCGCTTTTTCTGGCGTAATTTCAATGACATGTTTTTCACCCAAAGGCAAATCTTCATGCACCCCAAAGTCTGGAAAGACCACTTGGTCAAGACATGAAGAGGGATCCTTGCGGTTAAAGATGATCCGGGCTGGAACATTCTTTTTCAGGACAATGGTTTCAGGCGAATAGCCCCCCATGACTTCAACTTCAATTTCTTGATAACCTGATTTTTGACGAGCGTGGTCACTCATCTTTTCATGTTCTGCAAAGAACCACCAAGCAATAAAGACAACCACAAGTAAACAAACAATACTAATCACCAATCCAAACATGGAATTTCCTTCTTTCTATTACATACAATTGCAAGGGACTGTTTCAACAGCCTCTGCTTTCTTTTCTTCAAGGACCTGCTGCAGCTGATTAAGATCTGCTAGCGTAAAGTCACTCGCTTGAATCACGTTTTCAAGCACCTGGACAATCCTTTTTGAACAAACCTTGTCCTTCACATCCTCAACGACCAAGTCTAAACTCTGGTCCTGCGTCAACAGAGCCGAGTAGACAAAAGGCTTTGCCAGATTTTTTTCTCTGGTCAGACAGCCCTTTTTCAACCAAGCGCGTCAAGAGAGTCTTGATGGTCGACTTCGACCAGTCAAAGCGCTCAGACAAGACTGCGATCAAATCCGTGCTGGTCTGCTTGCCTTCCATCCAGATAATCTTCATGATGCGCCATTCCGCATTGGAAATTTGCATGGCCTCTCCTTTCATAAATCTACATTTGTAAATCTTATGATGCTATTTCTACTCCTAAGATTTACATTTGTCAACCAAAAGTTTTTCAAAAAACAAATCTTCCTTTGAAGATTTGTCTGATTAGGCCTTTTTTTCGCTCCCTATTTTTGTCTCTATAATGTCTCCTGCAGAGCTTGGGCTAGGATGCGGTAGCCAGCCACACTTAAATGAAGTCCATCTGTCGTATAGGCTTCTGCCAACTGCCCCTTTTCATCCAATAAAGACGAATACACATCGACATAGCTGACCTGGTGGTAGGCCTGAGCTAATTCTCGATAGGCTTGATTGAGGGCTTGAATTTTTTCATTGGTCCGCACATAGATCTTTTGCTTGTAGCGTTCTTCTTGACTCACCGGTAGAACCGAGATCAGATTGATGTGGGTCAGCGGAAAGTCCCGCATGATCGCTTGTAAGACCGCTTCTACATTGTCCAAGGTTTCCCTTTGAGGGATTTCTTTTCCGATATCATTGGTCCCGATCAAGAGAAAGATCTGATCCACCGCCGTTCCAAAGACATGGGCGTCTAGATGCTCACGAAGAAGATCCGTCTTATAGCCTCGTACTCCTCGATTGACCATGTGCTTGGGACTTTGTAATAGTTCATGAATGGGGAAATACTCCACGATGGAGTCTCCGATAAAGATCAAACCAGGCTCCTTTCAGAGGGGCTTGATTGAGCTCCCGATAGGTTGTTATGATTTTCTCCTGCTCCTTTAAGAGCCAGTCTTCTAACAGTTGTACTGCCATCTAATTCTTTCCTTTCACTTGTTCCCAGGGGGTCAATCCTAGATACTCTTCGATCACCTGGTAGACACCACCTTCTTGATGGCTCGGCGCTAGGTGTTTGGCAACAGCCTTGACAGCTTCTTCTGCATTAGCTACAGCATAGGAGTGACCCGCCATTTCAAGCATTTCGATGTCGTTTCCACTATCCCCAAAGGCCATGACCTGGCTGGCATCAAGCTGCCACATCTCCATTAATTGAGCCAGACCCCAAGCCTTGTGAATGCCTGCTTGTAAGAGATCCATGCTGCCAAAACCGCTCGAAACCGCCATGAGCTGATCTCCAAAAGCCTGCTGGACTTCCCGACGCACTTGATCGAGACGATCCAAGCCAACAACCAAGCTCATTTTAAGCACCTGATCAAATAGATCTGCTGTCAATTCGGGAACAAACTTCATCCGCTTGTACAAGGCTTCAATCACTTCCGGCTGCATGAATTTCTCAACTTCTGTAAAGACCGTTCCTTCCTTGGCAAAGCCACCATTGACAGCTGACACAACCAGCTGGTCTGAAATTTCCCGCCCCTTAAAATAAGCAAGAACCGCCTCTACTAGTTCTCGATCCCAGAATTTTCCAAGAATCATCTGGTCATCCTCAAAAATCCGAGCTCCGTTGGCTACGACGAGAGTCGCCCGCTTGACCAAAGGACCCAAGAGCTGGCGCATGCGATGGATTTCATTTCCCGTCGCAATGACAAAGCGAATCCCTTTTTGATCCAAGTGGTCCAATAGCCTTTCCAGGCGCGGAAGATCCACCTCTCCTCGCTCATCTAATAAGGTTCCATCCATATCTGTTGCGATTAGTTTGATCATAACTCACTCACCTTTCACCTTCAAAATGAATCCAATCTTCACTCCTGTTTCTTATTTTATCACATTTAAAAGAATTCCTTTCTTTTCGGAGCACCTTCATTTCTAACAAGACTCACATTTGTCACAATCATAAATAGCATATAGTTCTTGACATATAGCATAATATATGAAAACATACTTGTTGGAGGTTGATAATATGACTGAAAAAATCAAAAACTGGGTTAATATTTGTGTTTTGAAAAATCAAGAAATTTTATTACTTAATAGACAGCACGATAATTTTCCTGGCTGGATTCCACCGGGGGGAAAAGTTGAATTCCCTGAAAGTTTTTTTGAAGCTGCATTACGGGAACTTAAGGAAGAAACTGGACTCACTGCATTAAATCTTGAATTAAAGGGAATTTCAGGCTTTACTAATTCAATTGATAATGAGAGATTTGTCTTCTATGACTTTTTATGTACTCAGTTTACTGGTGAACTAAATACATCTGCTGAAGGTGAGCCAAAATGGTGGAATCTAAAAGATATTGATAAAATACCAATGCAGGATGAAATAAGAAAAAGACTACCGCTTTATTTAAGAAAAGGAAGCTTTGAAAGTATTAACTATTGGGATGATAATAAGAAATGCATTAGTGAAAACAAAACAATTTTATTTGACTAATATTCTCTAAGGTATAATCCAATGTAAAAAGTCTTAATCCATTAGTAATTTTTTTCTATACTTTAGTACTCAACACAATCTGTCTTTAATAACATATAGTTTAACGTTTTTACAAAAATAAGGGTATCTAATAAAAAAATCATCTACTCTGACAACTTTTCCTTGTATCTATAGATAGCTAAAAAGCCTTGGAAACAGCTTATTCCAAGGCTTTCTCTATATTCTATTTCATCAATTTCCTTATTCCGATTTCAGTTGTGACTAGTTCATATATACTTACATTCTCCAGTTATAAATCTATCTTCTATATATACCATATATACCATATATACCATAAAAAAAGCAAAAAAAGACGTGCTGAATTGACACGCCTTTGTCTTTTATAAATCAATCTGTAGGGCCAGTTGTTATTAAAAATATAAGCCCTTTTTTACACTTTCCTGAACCAACTCTTCTGTCAGTTTCCATAACTCTTTGGACTCACTTTTTATGAACTTTTTCTTTTCTAATACCATCTCTGAACGGATATGATCAGGATTATAATTGACTTCTGACACTTCCAAGTGATTGATCAGTGGTACCAATGCGTCAATCACTCTTGCATATCTTGCCTCAGGACTCTGCCCTTTTTCAAACTCCAACCACGAATTTTTCATATTCACATATGTTTCTTCTGGAAGGAGGCTCATTGTTTTTTCTATAGATTCTAGCTCTCTATCATGAGCATGAAGCTTTTTTTCATCATCGAATACCCAAGTATCTCCGGCATAAATCTCACCTAAATCATGGATCAGTAACATAGAAATCACCTTTTCCATATTCAATTTTTCAGGATAATAATCTTGCAGAACCATCGCAGCTATCGCACCCTGCCAGGAATGCTCGGCACTATTTTCAAACCGTCCATCAAGGGTTCTATTAAACCTTGTTACCGACTTTAATTTCTCTATTTCTTTAATAAATTCAACTGTCTGATTCAAATCACTCATTGCGACTCCAACCTCCCTATTCGAAATTACGACTATCATACCAAAAATCAGGTTTTCCATAAATGAATTCCCGTATTTGCAAAAGAAAAGGAAAATAATTCAGATTGGATACAAAATCATCTTAGAAACTTTCCGCTGTGAGAAAAGTGCCTGAAACAATACGTTTCAGGCACTCGGAATTATTGAGACCTTAGGCTCAATAATTAGTCATGGAACTTCTACGAAGTTCGCTGACGTCCGTACTCACCTAAGGAAAGTTTTTGATATGACTTTGTCTTAAATCTGAAGCTCCTGGTTAGCTTCTATTTTTCACCCAACAAAGGCCCAAATAATGGCAATCAGAACTGCTGGAAGGAGATTGGCGACCTTGATTCGTTTACCCCAGATGAGGTTGATCCCTACACAGAGAATGAGGCTGGAGCCAACTAGTGACAGATTCGAAAGGGCTTGTGGGGTCATGATCGGTGCGATCAAATGGGCCAACAGCGTGATCAAACCTTGAAGGATCACGAGTGGAACCACCGCAAAGATCGCGCCCTTTCCTTTTGAAACGGTCAAGACCAGAACGATAACCATATCGAGAATAGCCTTGGCCAACAAGGTCGAGGTGTCGCCTGTCAGGCCATCCTGGACAGCTCCAACCACCGCCATAGCCCCGATACAAATGGTCAAGGCCGTGGTCATAAAGGCATCAACAAAACCGGTATCGCCTTGGTTGCCCGTCTTTTCCTTCAGCCAGGTTCCCAGTCGCTCAAAGCCCTCCTCAATCTTCAAGAGTTCCCCGATAACGGTCCCGATCACTAGACTCAGAATCAACATCATACTGCCGTGACTTTCCACATGACTTCCATGCACCACCAGCATCTTTTCCAAGGTCCCAGCAATGCCCAAGACAAAAACAGCAACTCCTGTCACTTTCAGAAGGGTCTCATGAAAATCTTCTGATAAACGTTGACCAATGAGCAGTCCTAAAAGCCCACCAAATACGACCCCTAAGGCATTATAGAAGGTCCCTAAACCGATCATTTACAAACTCCTTCGTTCATTTTCATTCTTTTTCAATTTCTTTCAAAGACCAGTGTCCTGTCTCTTCATACTGGTCAATCAAGTCCTTGGCTGTTTGCGTAATCTCTTCTGGATAATGCAGGCTTTCTAGCGTATTGACCGCATTCTTAGTCACGGCTGATCCTGGCTTGATCTGGTAGTCAAAGACGATCTTGCCATCCACATAGCGACTGTCAAAATGGTAATTATCATTGACTTCACCGGAGGCTGCGACCAGCTCAATATCATGACTGGAAATCATGTAGAGACAGTTTTGAACAGCCAACCAGCGGACAATCCCAAGGCCTGATCCGATCCGCTCGATGGTATTGGTCCCCTTAAAGAGCTCGTCAATAAAGAGTAGTGAAAACCAGGCTTTTTCAGATGCTGAATCATACGCAAAATAGCTTTACTCTCAGTGATAAAGTAGCTATCTCCAACTTCAATGTCATCGCTCACATCCATAGCCGTTAGGACATGACCATAGGGAAGGGCTAATCTTTCGCCATAGGCAAAGCCTAACCCTTGAGCCAGAATGGCATTGATGGCGACAGTTTTCAAATAGGTCGATTTCCCGGACGCATTGTCCCCACTGATGACCATATTTTTTTGAAAATGCACATCATTCGCAATCGGATTGGACAGCAAGGGATGATAGAGCGTCTCTCCCTCAATGCCACCCGTCTCCGTAAAGACTGGCTGACAGACTACTTCTAGATCCCGTTTGTGGCGCAAGAGACTAATAGCGACTTCCATCTCCCCAAGGAGATCCAGAAGCTTCTGGGCCTCTTTTTGATGAGCCTTCACCTGATTGTAAATATAAACCTGAGCGATCTGCGGGAGTAAAAAGAGGACGTTGAGGTAGAGGAGAATAATTTCCATCTCAGATGTCCCCGTTGGACTCTGTAAGACACTGGCAAGGATCCGCATTTTCTTAAAGGGTTTGACTGCCTGCTTGAGTTCTTCTTGTTGTGGCAAGGCTAGATGGCTCAAGCGTTCTGCCGAAGCAAAGATACGGACCAAATAGCTAACATTGTCCAGACGGATTTTATTGGACCAATTGCGCAAACTCGAAAAGACGATATTAAAGACCACACTGATCACCAAGAGGGTAATGGCCCCGACTGGCTCAAAGGGGATGGCAAAGAGACAGAAGATTGGAAGACAGGCCAAGGCTATATAGAGGGGCAAACCTGCATAATGCTTGCCAGGATTTGCGACAATGCTACGCGCCATGTTGTGGTTCTTCTTGCCCAGTTGGTTGAAAATGACCTGAACCTTGAGGCGCAAATCTGGATGCTCTTCAAAGAAGGCTTCTAAGTCATGAAGCTGGTCCTGAGGCTGGAATTCCAGCAGGCGCATTTTTTGATAGAGAGCCTCTGCCCCAAGGCTCGATTGGGTATAGTTGAGCTGATCAAAGACCGCATCCAAAGCCAAATCATGCCAGGTCTGATCATCCACTTGGCTATCGATCGTCTTTCCCTTAGCCGGATAAGCCAGGCTGTCTATCAAACTTTCTTCTGTATCTTTCTTGCGAAAGAAAGGTGCTCCATCCCAAGCCTTCTTCAGCTTTTGCTTGAGGCGGATGGCCGTAAGAAATTTGGTCGCCCAAATCACCACTATCAATCCTAGGATCCCAAGCGGGATCCAGTTCACATTTCCTTCCATGCTCTATTCCTTTCCACTCTGAGGCCAGTCCAAGTGAACATGTTCCTTCATTTCTCGGTAAGCCGTGTCCACTCTCTCCTTGGTCTCCTCATCCAGCTTGTCGCGGTATTTGCCACCCTGGATAAAATCTTCCAAAATATAGGTCTGGTACTTGTACAAGTCATAGCCTTCAGGAGAATAGGTTCCTTTCGGAGTCCGACTGACCCAGGTTGGATGAGCAGTAGCTGTCTTGATCTTTGTCTTGCGGCCGACCTTTTCGATGGTCACATCCATCAAGACCCCTCGCTCTGTCCATTGAGCAGTCTCCACATCCCCCATCGTTTCCAGACGCTGATTGGACAGGAAATTCCCCATTGAGTAGATGATGAGCTTGTTTTGACCATCTTTATTGACCACTTCAGCAGGCTCCACAACATGGGGATGCCCGCCAAAGACGATATCAGCTCCCCAAGAAACCATCTTGTGGTAGAGCTCTTTTTGCTCTTCTGTCGGCTCCAATTGGTACTCAATTCCCATTTGGGGCATGACAATGGTGATATCGGCCTCTTGCTCTGCCTTTTGGATCTCCGCCTTCATCCGCTCTTCATCCAGATCAGACAAGACATCTGCTTGCTCCTCTGGAGTAAGGGTCGTTTCCATTCCATTAAACCCATAAGCGTAGGCTAGAATAGCAATCTTGATGCCATTCACTTCCTTGATCACCAAGGGGGCCTGGCCTCTCTTTTCATGCGTGTAAACACCGACAGGTGTGATGCCTGCATCTTCAAAGGCCTTAGCTGTCGAATAGACCCCTTCTAAACCTGAATCCAAGATATGGTTGTGTCCCAAATCCATGACATCATAACCAGCATCCTTGATGGCTGGTACGACTTCGCTCGGCGCATTAAAGAGGGGATAACCTGACAAATAGTAATTGGGGTTAATGGTTCCCTCAAAATCGCCCAAGGCCAGATCCGCCTTTTGTAGCCAGGGTTTGACATACTCATAATTTTCATGAAAATCATAGGTCCCATCTTCTTTTTGTGCACTCATATAGACTAAATCATGATAGAGCTGATCTCCATTGGCCATGATCCGAGCTGTATGAGGAATCTGATCAGCCGGTGTCTTGGCCTTGTACACAACCTCTGGTCGTTCCGTTGCGGTGATCGGAAAGCCTTGGAACTTTTGCACCCACAAGATGGCATTGGCCACGATGAAAACAACAGACAAGAGCACATAGACAAACTGTTCATTGGTCAGCTGAATCCTTGAAAAGAGACGATCAAAAGCCCAGTCAAAGGCCGCCGATAGCTCTTTTCCCATCGTTTTGATGGTTCCTTTCACACTCTCCCACTTCTCTAACATTCCTACCTCTTCTTCGTACCTAGTTTCTCCAATGATCCGCCAACAAATTGAGCTGTCATTGAAATACTTTCTCTTCATTGTATCACAATTTTTAAGAGGAGAAAAAAGTTCTGCAAAACAGAACTTCTAAATGATTTGATATTAAAAGAATGGTTTCTTCAAAGTAGAAAACATCATCACGATTTTCAAGTGATGCAAGCATCTACTGAAACTTTCCGCTGTTAGAAAAGTGCCTGAAACAGTGATGTTTCAGGCACTCGGAATTATTGAGACCTTAGGCTCAATAATTAGTCATGGAACTTCTTCGAAGTTCGCTGACGTCCGTACTCACCTAAGGAAAGTTTCTAAGATGCTTTTTCTATTATCTTAATACTTTTAACAAATATCCATAACCTTCTTGCTCCATTTCCTCTTTTGAAATAAAGCGCAGAGAGGCCGAATTGATACAATAGCGAAGGCCACCTTGGTCTTTTGGTCCATCGGTGAAGACATGACCGAGATGGGCATTGCCTGAGCGGGAACGAACTTCGATCCGCTCCATCCCGTGGCTATGATCCTGGTAATAGTGGACAACATCTTTGGCAATGGGACGAGAGAAACTTGGCCATCCACAGCCAGACGCAAACTTATCCTTAGCAAAAAATATAGAGGCTCCCCAGTCGTAATATCCACATAGATGCCCTCCTCAAAGGTCTGATCATAGGCATTGTGGAAAGGGCGTTCCGTCGCACTTTCTTGGGTGACTTGATACTGCTCTGCTGTCAATTTTGCCTTTAAGGTTTCTTGATCTGGCTTCTGATAGGCTGCTGGATCAATCAAGGGCTGCTCAGCATCTGTCACATCGATATGGCAATAACCTCCAGGATTCTTCTTGAGGTAGTCTTGGTGGTAGTCCTCAGCTAGGATATAGTGGCGCAAAGGCTCTAGCTCAACCGCGATTTTGCGGCCCAGTTGCTTCTCTTCTTCCGCAAACACTTGGGCAATCACCTCACGATCTGCCTCGTCTGTATAATAGACACCGGTCCGATATTGGCGGCCTCGATCATTTCCCTGCTTGTTAATGGACAAGGGATCGATCACCCGGAAATAGTAGAGCAGAATCGCTCGTAGGGTGATTTTATCTGGATCGTAAATGACCTGAACAGTTTCTGCATGATCCGTTTCCTTGATCAGTTGGTAATTGGTCGTTTCTACCTGGCCATTGGCATAGCCCACCGTCGTCTCTTCTACACCCGGGATCCGTGAAAAATATTCCTCTAAGCCCCAAAAACAGCCACCTGCTAGATAAATCTCTGCCATCTTTTTTCCTCGCTTCCTGCATTCCCCACAGGGAACGCTTGACATCTATTAGCTCCATCATAATCCAAGAGCCTCAGATTTTCAAGGATTCTGCATCAAAAATCCCTTCTACTATATGTAAAAGGGATTCAATCCTTCTTATTTTTCAAATAAGAAAAAGAGCGAGTAATAGAAGTTCCAAAACGATAGGGTTAACTGATGTAGAAAATCATGAAGGACTACCATGACCAACACCTCCTCTGAATATCTGTGGACAAGCACCAGGCTAGTATCAACTACACACCACCGTCGGTCCGTAGACCTGTAACTGAGGCTTCACAACCTCGTAATGCCAGTGATCATAAGCTCGCCAAGCTTGAAAGGCCTCTTCGTTCAAAGCTAGCCCACCCAGACCAATCAATAGACTGGCGGTCTGATAAAAACTTTTTCCAACTCAATCAACAGACGATTGTCTACCCGCCTAGCCTTTCGTAAACCTTTCAACATCTGATCTAGATTTTCTCGAAATCGAAGGGCATCTAAACTGGGGGTGAATCCCTTAGAAAAGGCTGTTTGAAGAAGGGTGATCGTCGTCCTTGCCTCTTGAATCACGTCCCTTTCTTCCATAAAAATCACCTTCCTTTTCACCTCCATTGTACACCTTTTTCTCTCTATAAAAATGGAAAATTCCTAAAACTAGGAACAGAATGAGGTTGGGACAAAAGTCCTAGCCTCTCAATTATTTTTGGATTGTCGAGCAAGACGCAGTGGTTGAGTGGGCTCTACTACGCTGATTTCATCAGCTTTTACAGCCCTACTCAACTGTGCGGAGGTGGGACGACGAAATTGAATTCTAACGAATTACCGATTTCTGTCCCACTCTCATAAAAAACTTCCCCAAGTTTCCACTTGAGGAAGTTTTTTTCGAAAGATTAGTCAATGTAGTGCAATTTCCCACGGAAGTCTTCTAGGCTTTGGTAGCCTTTTTCTTCCATGATAGCTTTGAGCTCCGCAGTGATGCGTTCAAAAACTCCTACTCCTTCTTTATGCAGCGTCGTTCCGATTTGCACCATACTAGCCCCACAAAGGATATGCTCAAAAGCATCGCGACCAGTCAAGACGCCCCCAGTCCCCACAATCTGAATTTCTGGATTCAGACGTTGGTAAAAGGCATGGACATTGGCGAGAGCCGTTGGTTTGATGTATTCTCCACCAATCCCACCAAATCCGTTCTTCGGACGAATCACCACGGATTCATCCTCGATGTAGAGGCCATTTCCGATCGAATTGACGCAGTTGACAAACTTGAGCGGGTATTTGTTAAAGATCGCTGCTGCTTGATCAAAATGAACGATATCAAAATAAGGTGGCAACTTGATCCCTAGAGGTTTGGTGAAATAGGCAAAGACCTCAGACAAGATCCGATCTGTCGTATCAAAATCATAGGCAATCTGAGGTTTCCCAGGGACATTGGGACAAGATAGGTTCAACTCTGTCAAGCCTTTAAAATCACTGTCTTGCACCTTTTTCAAGATGGTATGAGTTTCTTCAGGAGACATGCCGACGAGAGATAAGAAGAAGGTCCGATCTGGATCCGTTTCTTGCAACTCCAATAAGTAATTCAAATAATAGTCCAACCCTTGGTTAGGTAGCCCCATCGAATTGATCGAACCAAGCGGCACATCTTGGTAGCGTGGCTCTGGATTACCAGCACGGAATTCTAAGGTTGCTGTCTTGGTCACAAAGGTCCCCGCAGCTGAGTTCTTCACTTCTTCTAATTCCTCAGTGGTCATACAGGCTACACCTGCCGCATTCATCAAGCAGTTGTCAAATTCAAAACCAGCAATTTGCGTTTTTGTCGATACCATCTTGTACTCCTTTTTTGAAACACCACCAACAGAATCGTTCGGGATGCTCTCTATTTTCTTCTTTCATTATACCATCACTTGAAGCTTCCGGACAATCAAAGCTAAAAATTCTTCCAAACATTCGGACTTTCCTAGTCACGATAAAATTTTCAGAAAATTCAACTTTTTTCTTTACAAGCCAAAAAAAGTCTGCTATAATGATCCATGTAATAAAACATGACATTGTTTGTCAACTGTCTCAAAAGCCACTCCCCTAGCGGGTTTGCTGGTTTTCGTTTCATTCACAAAGGAGAATTAACATGACAACTGCTAAAGAATATATCCAAAGCACCTTCGAAACTGTAAAAGCTCGTAACGGCCACGAAGCTGAATTCCTTCAAGCTGTTGAAGAGTTCCTCAGCACTTTGGAACCTGTTTTTGAAAAACATCCTGAATACATCGAAGAAAACATCTTGGCTCGTATTACAGAACCTGAACGCGTAATTTCTTTCCGTGTTCCTTGGGTTGACCGTGAAGGAAACATCCAAGTAAACCGTGGTTACCGTGTTCAATTCAACTCTGCTGTAGGTCCTTATAAAGGTGGTCTTCGTTTCCACCCAACTGTTAACCAAGGGATCTTGAAATTCCTCGGCTTCGAACAAATCTTTAAAAACGTTTTGACTGGTCTTCCTATCGGTGGTGGTAAAGGTGGGTCTGACTTCGATCCTAAAGGGAAAACAGACGCTGAAGTGATGCGTTTCTGCCAAAGCTTCATGACTGAATTGCAAAAACACATCGGTCCTTCTCTTGATGTCCCAGCTGGTGATATCGGGGTTGGTGGACGTGAAATCGGATACCTTTACGGTCAATACAAACGCCTTCGCCAATTTGATGCTGGTGTCTTGACTGGTAAACCTCTTGGTTTCGGTGGTAGCTTGATCCGTCCAGAAGCTACTGGTTATGGTTTGGTTTACTACACTGAAGAAATGCTCAAAGCCAACGGCGACAGCTTTGCTGGTAAGAAAGTCGTGATCTCAGGTTCTGGTAACGTTGCTCAATACGCTCTTCAAAAAGCAACTGAACTTGGTGCAACTGTTATCTCTGTATCTGACTCAAACGGTTACGTGATCGACGAAAACGGTATTGACTTCGACCTTCTTACAGACGTCAAAGAAAAACGTCGTGCACGTTTGACTGAATACGCTGCTGAAAAACCAACTGCTACTTACTACGAAGGTTCTGTATGGACTTATGCTGGTAACTATGACATCGCTCTTCCATGTGCAACTCAAAATGAAATCGATGGCGATGCTGCAAAACGTTTGGTCGCTCAAGGTGTAAAAGTTGTCTCTGAAGGAGCAAACATGCCAAGTAACATCGATGCCATCAACGTATACAAAGAAAATGGTATCCTTTACGGACCTGCTAAAGCAGCCAATGCTGGTGGGGTTGCTGTATCTGCTCTTGAAATGAGCCAAAACAGCCAACGTCTTTCATGGACACGCGAAGAAGTGGACGGACGTTTGAAAGACATCATGACCAACATCTTCAACACTGCTAAAACAACTGCAGAAACTTACGGTCTTGGTAAAGATTACCTTGCAGGTGCCAACATTGCTGCCTTTGAAAATGTCGCAAATGCGATGATTGCACAAGGTCTTGTATAATCAATCGATATTTTTCTTTGAGACCTTCGGGTCAAAGCCTCTCAACTCCTGAAACCAGTATGTTTCAGGAGTTTTTTTGTAGCTACAGACCTCTGTCAAGACACCCCGCCCCAAGTGAGGAAAGCCATTTTTTAGATAAGGGACTCGACTGTTTCTAGTGGGAAGATTTGAGCCCTCTCTTTTTCTGTATCTTTTTCTAAAAAAATTTTATTTTTTTTACTTTACCCCCTTGCATTTTTAATAAATTAGTATTAAACTATAGCAAAAGGAGGTGTGCTTATGTTTCTTTTAGCTCAAGAAAAATCAGATACGATCGAATTCCTTAAGTCTGAATTGGTCCAATTACTCTCCAATATGCGACAAGAAATCGCAGCTAGCCGTCAATCACAGACCGGCGCAGCTTGCCATCATATTGAATATTGCATGGACAAGATCCAAAGGGCAAAAAGTTCCGTAGCCATTGCCCTCCCCGATCGAATCCTTAAATCTTGAAATCACGACTATGCTACGCAAGCAACTCATCGTCTTGCCACCAGAGGCTCGAAAAAAATTGGGACCAGATTAAAAAAAGCTGGATTTCAAATACTGCCACTTAAAAATAGACCAAAAAAGAGTGGGACAGAAATCGGTAATTCGTTAGAATTGATTTCGTCGTCCCACTCTCCGCACAGTTGAGTAGGGCTGTAAAAGCTGATGAAATCAGCGCAGTAGAGCCCACTCAACCACTGCGTCTTGCTCGACAATCACAAAAAAAAGAGGCTAGGACTTTTGTCCCAGCCTCTTTTTTGTGTTACATGATCCCATTCTTTCCTGTCGGTAGGCTAATCCCTGCTTCCATCAAGGCATCATGGTAGAGTTTATAGTAGGTATGATAGACAGTCGTCTGGGTTCCATTTTGCGCAGTCATCGCAATGCGGAAGGAATAACGGCCATTTTTTTCAATCTGTGGGCCTAAAATCGTAGGACCTGTCAACACCTCTGGGTGTTTATCTTGTTCAGACTGATTGACCTGAGCAATCACCTGATAGATCTTGTCGAGATCGGTATTTGCATCTAGCGGAATATCGATCAGCACGCGCATATCGCCGCGTGAGAGATTGCTGACGACGGTGATATTGCGATTCGGAACAAAGTGGAGAGTCCCATCAAAGTCCCGCACCTGGGTCGTCCGAATCCCGACACTACTGACGATGCCGGCAATATTGATAGACCCATTCGTGAGACGAACATTGTCTCCCACATCCAGCTGGCGTTCTAAAAGGATGAAGAAACCATTGACCAAATCGGAAAGAAAGCCCTGGGCTCCCATCCCAATCGCCACCCCAGCAATCCCAGCACCAGCCAAGAGACTAGAGACTGGAAGACCCAGAATCGACAAAATCCAGTAGATCAAGATGAAATACAAACAATAGTTTAAGAGGCTCTCAACCAAACGGAGAATCGTATTTTTACGGGCTTCATCCTGCACCGTATACTTAAAAGGAAGGGGTTAATATCCGCTTGACCAGGCTATGGATGACCTTTTTAGCGATAAAAAACTAAGAGAAAGACAAAAATCAGAGAGATACATTTTGACATCAGATCATCAAAAATCTTCGTCCAGTCTATTTTACTGAAATAACGTTGGAAAGCTTGACTCATTTATTCGGGCCTTTCTAACAAAGAATAGTATGATTATATCAAATATTCGGAAATAAGGCTATTTTTTAAAAATTTCATTGCTTTTCCCCCCTAACTATCGTATAATATTCCTTAATTATTTTTTAAGGAGGTCTTACATGATTCATCGATTGATTACCACTTGGAATAAAACCAACCTTATGAAAAGAATCGCAATCGGGATTGTACTTGGAGTCATCCTAGCACTTATCTTCCCGAAAGCAACTGGCATTGGACTCTTAGGAGAGTTCTTTGTTGGGGGGCTCCGTGCGATCGCACCCCTTCTGGTCTTTGCGCTCGTCGCAAATGCCCTCTCCCAACACCAAAAAGGGACAGAGACCAATATGAAAAAGGTCATCGTCCTCTATCTCCTAGGAACCTTTGCAGCCGCCTTCGTTGCTGTTTTGGTCAATTACATCTTCCCGATCACCATTACCCTGACTGGAAAGGCCGCTGAAGGATCCTCTCCAAACGGGATTGGCGAAGTGATTAGTAACCTCTTGCTCAAGATCGTCGACAACCCGGTCAACGCCTTGCAGCAAGCCAACTACATTGGGATCCTTTCATGGGCAACTGTCTTTGGGATTGCCATGAGAGAGGCGAGCGAACATAGTAAGGACCTCCTCCAAACCCTAGCAGACATCACTTCAAAAATTGTTGAGTGGATTATCAACCTAGCTCCATTTGGGATCTTAGGTTTGGTCTTCACGACCATCGCTGGCCAAGGACTCAGTGCCCTTAGTAACTACGGGATTCTCTTACTTGTTTTGGTTGGTACCATGGCTTTTGTAGCCCTGGTCATCAATCCATTGATCGTCTTTTTCATGATCCGCAAGAATCCCTATCCCCTTGTTTTTAAATGCCTCCGTGTCAGCGGGGTAACAGCCTTCTTCACCAGAAGTTCTGCAGCCAATATCCCTGTCAATATGCGTCTCTGTGAAGAGTTGGGGCTGAATCCGGACACCTATTCTGTCTCCATTCCACTTGGTTCAACTGTAAACATGGCAGGTGCAGCCGTGACGATCAATATTTTGACGCTCGCTGCTGCCAATACCTTGCACATTCAGGTTGACTTTGGAACGGCGCTCATCCTGAGTGTCGTAGCGGCTATCTCTGCTTGTGGAGCATCCGGAGTTGCGGGAGGATCTCTCCTTCTCATCCCTGTTGCTTGTAGCCTCTTTGGCATCACCAATGATTTGGCCATGCAAGTCGTCAGCGTCGGCTTTATCATCGGGGGTCATCCAAGACTCTTGCGAAACAGCCCTCAACTCTTCGACAGATGTGCTCTTCACTGCCATCGCCGAAATGAGTAGCTGGCCAAAAGGAAAAAAACGCTATTAAATGATCCTATCTCAATAGATAAGAAAACCCAGACCTCGCGATCTGGGTTTTTCTTATTTCTAAAGTATTGTTTGCTTTCTTTGATGATGACAGGGAGAGAGCTAAAAGGGCAATCAGGTTAGGCAAAAGCCATCAGCCCATTCACAATATCCGCGATCACCCAGACCAGATCCAGCTTAAGGAAGCCTCCCTAGTCCAACCATAAAAACAAAGAAGGTCCGATAGAGGTTGATATGTTTAACACCAAATAGGAATTCAAAACACCGCTCTCCGTAATAAGACCATCCAAGAATAGTCGTGGTCGCAAAAAGCACCAAAGCATAGCGTCAGAATGATGCCTCCGACTGGGCCAAAGACGCCTGTAAACGTATCCTGAGTCAGGGTACTAGTGCTGCCCTTAGCCATCCACTCACCTGAAACCAAGAGCGAAAGTCCTGTCAAACTACAGATGATAATGGTATCAATAAAGGTTCCTGTCATGGAGATCAAGCCCTGCTCGACGGGCTCATTGGTCTTCGCTGCTGCGGCTGCAATGGGTGCAGATCCGAGACCCAGATTCATTGGAGAAAACCCCACGCGCCACCCCTTTTTGGATAGCCATTTTGACCGTTGCTCCTGCGAAACCTCCCATGGCTGCAGTCCCTGTGAAAAGCACCCTGAAAAGACTGATTTCAAGGCTGGAAGCAATTGGTCCAGATGCAAGACAATGATCGTGACAGTCGCAAAGATATAGGCAGCAGCCATAAAAGGAACCACTTTTTCAGAGACTTTGGAAATCCAGTGAATCCCTCCAAAGATGATGGTCGAAACCACTAGCGCAATCACTACACTAGCCACTTCTGGAGCTGTTCCAAAACTTGCTTGAAGGGATCCCGTAATGGAATTAACCTGGGTCATGGTTCCGATCCCAAAGAGGGCCACCAGCACTCCTGCAACCGCAAAGAAAATAGCCAGTGGTCGCCACTTCTCTCCCATCCCGTGAAGAATGTAGTACATCGGACCACCTGAGATATGACCGTTGTCATCCTTGGTCCGATAACGAATGGCTAAGAGCCCTTCTGCATACTTGGTCGCCATTCCAAAGAAGGCAGCCATCCACATCCAAAAGAGGGCACCTGGGCCACCTGTCTGAATCGCTGTAGCCACCCCTACAATATTCCCCGTCCCTACAGTAGCTGCTAGAGCTGTCGCAAGGGCTCCGAAAGCTCGAGATATCCCCGTGTCCCTCATCTTCTGTAAAGATCAAGCGAAAAGCTTTTGGAAGGTAGCGTATCTGAAGCAAACCCAAGCGAAGGGTCAGGTAGATCCCTGTTCCTACCAAGAGCACCAATAACGGGGCGCCCCACACTAGATTATCGAGTTGTTGAAAAAACTGCAATACATGATCCATTTTCTGTCTCCTTTTTCATCGACCGCTCGACAGAAAAGAGAAAAAGAAAGAGCACATGTCAAACATGTACTCTGGTCCTGCTTAAAATAGGGAACTCCCCCTATCTTTCGCTCTGTCCTTTTACCTGAGAGTTTGAGTAGATGTATCCTCTACCTTGCCCCTTCGGTGCCATTTCTGGTCTCTCCAGAGTTCCGTCCATTCACAGTCACTCACGCTCCTGCAAACTTCATTCGGTCGTATGTAATTTTCTTTATTTTAATCGATTTTCAAAAGTTTGTCAATCGTTTCTGAAAATATCTTGCAAACCACCTGAAAATTTACAATTTTTAATCACTCAAGGAGAAGTGATTGGTCATGAGGTTGCTAGCATCGAGCAAAATCTTGTCCAAGAGTTGATCTGTCGCTTCCTGGATTTGATCACTCATGGCTTGGTTTTCCGCCTCAAAATCAACGGTTTCACCTGCTGCAAGTGCACGATCGACTTTATTGATGCGCGCATGTCCCCAGGCCATTGTCGTTTCTTGGTAATCGTCCAAATCACCAACATGGTGAGCATAGTGAGGATCTGCTAGTCCTGCAATAATCCGGTTGGCCCAGTAGAAGGAATCCGTTGTTACCTTAGCCGTCGTATTGGCAAAGTAGTCTGGTGTTGTATCCACTTGGGTAAAGAAAGGAACGGCTGTATTGTAAGGCATGGAGCCATAAGAAATCCATTGGATACCTGTCGTTTCTTGTGGTTTATTGGGGCGCAATTGCAGAATCGCTGTCTGGCTGGTCCGGTTGATCCCGATCGTCCGGAAGGTCCGCTGACTCACGTGATCTCCTTCAGGACCATAAGGATCGTAGATGGTGTCTTGGTAGTGGTTGCTCAAGACATATTTGACATCTTCAATCGTCACCTTGCGATAAGGTTTTTGACACCAAGGAATCTCAAAAGCTCCGTGGATCCTGCTCGATTTCAGGATTGAGGAAACGCTGGATGGCCCAAGCCCGCGGTGTATTGTAGTGACGGTCCTTGTCTTTTTGGCTACCAAAGGCATAGCGTGGATTAAAACCTTTCCCTTCTTGATCCAGAATCAAATGGTGCTCTGTGACAAAACGTTCAAGATCCGGGTCACAAAGAAACTCATCTGGATTGCCAAATTCAAAATAATCACTTCCCAGTTGGTTCGGGTTGGTCACATAGGCATCATCTGGAACACGGCGCGCCATCCAGTGGTGACCTCCGATGGTTTCCAACCACCAGATTTCATTCACATCTGAAATCGCAATCCCGTTAGACTCATAAGTTCCATACTCTTCCAAAATCTTTCCGAGACGCAAGACCCCTTCGCGGGCGGTCTTGACATAAGGCAAGACCAAGGTCAGCATGTCTTCCTCACCGATGCCACTCTCTACAAGAGGATCTGCCCCTAGCACACGGCTATTGGTCGTAATGGTCTCTGTCTCACTCATGGCTACATTATAGACATTGATCCCAGCTTCTCCCCAGATCCCGTCTTTAGGAATGGCATCTGGAACCGCTGTATAGCGAACTGGATTATCTGGCAAGTCGATTTCAAAAGTTGATAAAACAGACTTGTAATGACGCGGTTGATCTTCCGGTTTGACCACGATCAATTTCTTGGGCGTAAAAACGCCATTTTGAGAATCCTCTGTTCGTGCTACAATGGTCGAACCATCATAGCTAGCATTTTTTCCGACTAGAATCGTTGTACACGAATCTGCACTTTCACGTTTACGCATGCGTATCCTCCCAAATCATTCATTGCCTCTATTATAGCACTTTTAAAAGGGAGGACCTACTGAAAATCAGATTTAAAAGCGAATCCTTTTTCAACAACTTTTCAAATCATTTTTCATTTTATAAAGATTTTTAAAAAAACCCTAGCTAATGAAAAGCTAGGGATTCGATTATCCTTTAAACGTAACAATGGTTGCGCCACTTCCGCCCGCATTTTGGGGGGCATATTCAAAACTTTTGACGTGTTTGTTGCGGCGGAGGTACTTGGTCACCCCTTCACGGATAACTCCCGTCCCGATCCCGTGGATGATATCGACTTGGGCCATGTTGTTGAGCAGGGCCTGATCGATAAAGCCATCTAGCTCTTGCATGGCCTCTTCATAGCGTTTTCCCACGGAGGTCCAGACGTGCTCTGGGCCCACTCGTGTTCGAGCGTTTGACGACATTCACCTGGCGTTTCTTAGGTTGAGTCGCTTCTTTTTCAGCCTTGATGAGGTTGAATTCTTTTTCTTCCAAGGTCATCTTGATCAAGCCAACTTGCGCCTCCCAGCGACCATCTTTGAGTTGCTTGACCAGGGTTCCGCGTTGGCCATAGCTGATAACCAAGATTTCATCTCCTACCTTAGGAGCACGCGCCTTTTTGGCTTTTTTTCAAGACCTTGTTTTTTTAGAAAGGTCGACGGTCTCAGGAGCTAGTTTTTTTTCAACTGAGCCTTGGCTTCAATGATCTCATGTGGTTTTCAACTGGGATTTTAGCGTGAAGTCCTTGAAGGATACGGTCACTCTCTGAGAGGGCCATGTCCACAATTTCCTTGGCCTCTTCTCTCGCCTTATTGAGCTCTGTTTCTCTCTCTCTGGTCAGTTCGTTATAGAGTTTTCGAAGAGCACGATTGAATTTGAGATTTTCTTGTTCGACCTCTTGAATGATATCCAAGCGCTTGCGACTTTCTAAGGTCTGCGCCTCCAATTTTTCAATAATTTGATTGACATCGTTATCCGTATTGGTCATCTTCATGGCATCCTGGATAATGGTCTCAGACAAGCCCAAACGGCGGGCAATTTCAAAGGCATTGGAGCGACCAGGAACTCCTTGCATGAAGCGATAGGTCGGACGCAGACTCGCGGTATCAAATTCCATACTGGCATTTTGCACTCCTGCAGTCTCAATTCCATAAGCCTTGAGCTCTGGATAGTGGGTTGTCGCCATGGTCTTAATCCCGCGTAAGCGCAGGTCTTCTAGAATGGCAATAGCAAGGCCAGCCCCCTCTTGAGGATCGGTTCCAGCCCCCAACTCATCCAGAAGGATCAAGGAGGCGGTATCCACTTGATTCAAGATAGATACGATATTGGTCATATGACTGGAGAAGGTCGACAAGCTCTGCTCGATCGATTGTTCATCTCCAATATCTGCAAAGACCTGTGAGAAGATTCCCACACGACTACCTGGATCCGCTAGGATGGGAAGACCAGACTGGGCCATAATTTGCGCTAGTCCCAGCGTTTTTAGCATGATGGTTTTCCCCCCCTGTATTGGGACCGGTAATCACGATTTCTGTCAAGTCCTCGGTAAAATGCAGGTCATTCGCGACGGCATTTTCAATCAAGGGATGACGTAGTTGCAAGAGCTGAATAGAGCGATTGCTACTAACCTCTGGTACCACTGCCTTACAATCGCGCATAAACCGATACTTGGCCTTGATCAAGTCCAAGTGACCGATAATCCAAGCGTTATTTGCAATCTCTGCTGCATGAGGGCGCAGGGTGTCAGACAATTCCTCCAGAATCTGAATGATTTCATACCGTTCATCGGCTCGATGGTTGGCAATTTCTTCATTAAGATTGACGACTGCCCGAGGCTCGATATAAACGGTATTCCCGCTGGCTGAGATATCGTGGACCACCCCTGCAATCCGGTTACGATAGGTGTTTTTTACTGGTAGAACATTGCGGCCATTCCGACTAGCAATCACAGCATCCGCTAACATATCGGCCTTGCTTTTCAGCAGGTCTTGTAGAATCTCTCTGACCTGGTGTTCATTTTCCTGGATTCGGCGACGAATTTTGGCCAATTTTTCACTGGCAAAAGACTCGACAAAGCCTCCTTCGTTGATAGCTTGAAGCCCACCTTGTAGGCGAGGTAAGATCCACCAAGTTGTCAAAGAGGCGATTGAGCCTTTCCAGACGGACATTTTCCAAGTTGTCGTAGAAATCCTTGAGCTCATGTGTCACCCGAAGGACAGCTTTTAGCGCTAGTAATTCATCGATATTGAGGGATGCCTCCATCTCCAAACGCTTGGCCACTGGACGGACATCTTGAATGGTCGACACGGCAAAGCGAGGCTCTTCCAAGAGGATCTGCTCCATATCTTCTAGCTCCATAAAGGCCGTTTCGATGCTTTCTTTTTTATCAGTTGGAGTAAGGGCTGCTAGCTCCATCTCCCCTTGTTCTGTCTGTAGATAGGGTTCAAAGAGTTGCTTGACCTTGTCAAACTCCAGAATATCTAAGATTTTTTTATTCATGTTTCTCCTACAAAAAAAGTGAGCGTCCTTCCTTGAATCGGACTTGTCTCACTCCTTTCTTCATTTTTGCTCCTTAAGCTCCGATAATCGCAGTCACCCACAAGTTGTGGAACAGACTGGAACTGATCGGGGTATGAAGGATGATAAAGCGGATCAATCCACTTGCATTTAGTCTATTTTGGATGGAAGCCATGGGAACCGTTGAGAGGACAGTCAAGCCCATCTGGATGACCAAGAGAGTTATCACGACGGCGATCACACCCGCTCCAATTTGATACTTGCGATCCTCCAGTTTTTCTGGCTGAGGTACCAAGTGCATAAAGATCCCAATCACACGACCAATCAGGTAGATCATCGCAAAAATCAACACATAAGCTAAACCTGCATAAAAGATGTCATCTAATTGAAATAGGTAGCGGTTGGCATAAAAATAATTCACCGATTGCTGAGTGGGACTCGAAAAAGGAACCCATAGAGACAACACCTTGGCCAGTCCCTTGTAGCTACCACCTGCAATCAAGAGGGCCACTAAGGTCACTAGAAAGTAATAGGACTGGAGGATAATCCCTCTTGCATAGCCAATATAAAAGCTCCATGCCAAAATCAATAAGATTAAGAAAGTTAACATGTATCTCCTCTTATTTGGATGATTTATCCTTTAAGTCGTCTAAAGCCTTGCGACGAAAATCATCTAATTCTTTTTCTTTGTCGTCAAACTCAATCTCGCGATTCAGTTGCATGGACAAACTGTTTACTGCCAATAAGATCGCGATGGTTTCGTCATCTGCCTCTGGCATTTGTTCCTTAATTGCTTGGTATTTTTCTTTCGCAACACGTTCGACTTCTTCCATAAACAAATTATCATGGTTGGTTGTTAAAGTGAGCGCTTTGTTTCCAAAATGTAAATTTATATCTATTTAAGCTCGCTATAAAAAAATCACCTCACGGTATTATACCAAAAAGGCTAGCTTTTGTCAGTAGCAAAGCCCCTCTTCACAGGGATTTTCCAGTGGATTCTTTCTTTCTTTTTGCTCCCTCTCTCCCTGAATTTGTGGTACAATAGTGGTTATGGAAAGTATGACACTCACTCCAACACAGGAGCAAATCCTTGATTTTGTCCATACCTATCGCAGTTCTCTCTCTCAAAGCAAGAATCCTCATATGGATTATTTCTTTCGACTAGAGGGAGCGACCGTTTCGATCTACAAGTCTGGAAAAGTCTTGCTTCAGGGCAATGACCTTACTCCTTACCTGACCTTTTTCGGGCAAGATGCTGAGAACCCTAAAGGTTCTACTACTTCATCTGCAGGACAAGATCTAGCCATGATCGGAACCGACGAGGTCGGAAACGGCTCTTATTTTGGTGGACTCACCGTCGTTGCATCCTTTGTCACACCTGACCAGCACGACTGGCTCAAAAAGCTCGGTGTTGGGGATTCAAAGACCTTGGATGATCGAAAAATTCAGCAATTGGCTCCTCTCCTTGAGGAAAACATCCAGCACCAAGCACTCTTATTGTCTCCAAAGAAGTACAATGAAGTCATTGCTTCTGGCTACAATGCTGTTTCGGTCAAAGTCGCTCTGCACAATCAGGCTATCTATCTTCTATTAAATAAAGGAGTCCAAGCAGAGCGAATTGTGATCGATGCCTTTACGACGGCTAAAAACTACCAAAAATACGTGAAAGCTGAAAAAAATCAGGTCACCCAAGCCATTGAGTTGGAAGAAAAAGCAGAAGGTAAAGTATTTAGCTGTTGCAGTTAGTTCCATCATCGCCCGCAATCTCTTCCTTCAAAATCTGGAAGATCTGGGCAAGGAACTGGGCTTTAATCTCCCTAGTGGAGCAGGGGCGAAGTCAGACCAAGTCGCTGCTAAATTGCTTCAGACCTACGGGATGAAGGCTCTGGATTATTGTGCCAAACTCCATTTTAAAAACACAGAAAAAGCAAAGAAATTACTAGAAAGATAAGTTATGTCAAAAAGAAGTTCAAAACAGTCATCTAGCTCACCAGTGGTGAGATTCCTTAAAGAATGGGGCCTCTTCAGCATCATTGTTGGTCTCATTATCGCCTCTCGCATCTACCTCTGGGCTCCGGTCAAGGTGGACGGCCATTCGATGGATCCAACCCTGGCTGATAGCGAGTACCTCCTTGTGGTCAACCACCTCTCAATTGATCGTTTCGACATTGTCGTTGCCAATGAAAAAGACGACGACGGCAAAACCAAGGACATCGTCAAGCGGGTCATCGGTCTTCCTGGAGATACCATCCAGTACGACAACGATACCCTCTACATCAATGGGAAAAAGACCAATGAGCCCTATTTGAAAGACTACATCGCTCGTTTCAAAAAAGATAAATTGCAATCAACATACACTGGAAAAGGGTTCGAAGAAAACGGAGAACTCTTCCGCCAATTGGCCAATACAGCCCAAGCTTTTACAGTAGACAAGGATGGCAATCCTAAATTTACCTTGAAGTTGCTCGACGATGAATACCTCCTACTTGGAGATGACCGGATCGTTTCAAAAGATAGCCGTCAGGTCGGAGCTTTCAAGAAAGAACAAATCAAAGGGCAAGCCGTCTTTAGACTATGGCCGATCTACCCTTTCAAAACTTATTAGTATAGATTAACAGACTGAGGCTGAGACAAGTATGTCCCAGCCTCGCTTTATAAAAAGGAAAGAAATGATGGAATATTATTTTTCTGGTACTATTGAGCGTATTATTTTTGAAAATCCTAGCAGTTTTTTCCGAATCCTCTTGCTTGACATTAGCGATACCGATGCCGAAGACTTTGATGATTTCGAGATTATTGTGACGGGAACCATGGCAGATATCATGGAAGGCGAAGACTACACCTTCTGGGGGGAGCTGGTCCATCATCTAAATACGGAGAGCAGCTCAAAATCAGTCGCTATGAACGTGCCAAACCCTCTAGCAAGGGCTTGGTGAAAATATTTTTCCAGCGATCACTTCAAAGGAATTGGTCTCAAAACAGCCCAAAAAATCGTGGACCTCTATGGGGACGATACCATTGACAAAATTTTCTGGAGGCCCCTGAAAAATTAGAAGAAATCACTGGTCTCTCCAAGAAAAACCGCCTGGCTTTTGTGGAAAAACTCCGTCAGAATTACGGAACGGAGCGCATTCTCGCCCAACTAGCCAACTATGGCATTCCCAATAAATTGGCCTTTCAGATCCAAGATTTTTATAAAGAAGAAACCCTCCAGATCGTGGAGCAACAGCCCTACCGATTGGTGGAAGATATCCAAGGCATGGGCTTTAAAATTGCGGACCAACTGGCAGAAGAATTGGGCATTGCAAGTGACGCCCCTGAGCGTTTCCGCGCGGGTCTGATCCACAGCCTCTTTTAGCTACTCTATCGAGACTGGAAATACCTACATCGAAGCCAAGGACCTCCTGCGCTATACCATTGACCTTTTAGAATCAGCTCGGCCAGTAGAATTAGATCCTTCCACTGTCGCCCAAGAATTAGGACGCCTCATCGAGGAAGACAAGGTCCAAAACGTGGACACCAAGATCTTTGACAACAGCCTTTTCTTTGCGGAGGAAGGGATTCGCAGTCATATTGGCCGATTGCTGGAGAAGGGTAAAAAAGCTTCGTTTGACCCTGAGAAAATCAACCAGGCGATTGAGGATGTTGAAAAAGATTTGGGGATTCGCTACGATGCGATTCAAAAAGAGGCGATTCACCAAGCTATCCAAAACAAGGTCTTTATCCTCACCGGGGGACCAGGGACAGGAAAGACTACCGTTATCAATGGGATGATCAGCGTCTATGCCCAACTCCACCAGCTGGATCTTCGGAAGAAAAAAGACCTTCCGATCCTGCTGGCTGCCCCAACGGGACGAGCAGCTAGGCGCATGAATGAGCTGACAGGACTTCCGAGCGCCACCATCCACCGCCATTTGGGGATGACAGGAGATGATGACACCAGCCACTTAGAGGACTATCTGGATGCAGACTTTATCATTGTGGACGAATTTTCCATGGTTGATACCTGGCTGGCTAATCAATTACTTAGCAACATCGCAACAGATACGAAACTCTTGATTGTGGGGGATGCCGACCAATTACCTTCCGTCAGCCCTGGTCAGGTCTTGGCTGATCTCTTGCAGATTCCGAGCATCCCTCAGACCAAACTCGAACATATTTTCCGTCAGAGTGAGGACTCGACCATTGTCTCACTAGCAGGAGACATTCGCCAAGGCAAGCTTCCTCAAGATTTCACAGAACGAAAAGCCGACCGCTCTTATTTCGAAGCAGGAAGCGAACACATCCCTAAGATGATCGAACAAATCACTTCTGCTGCCCTTCGTAGTCAAATCCCTGCTCGAGATATCCAAGTCTTGGCACCCATGTACAAGGGCCAGGCCGGCATTGACAATATCAATACGCTCATGCAAGACCTTCTCAATCCAGCTGTCAAAGATCAGGTCGTCTTTTGACACGCCAGACTGCCAATACCGCGATGGAGACAAGGTCATCCATCTGGTCAATGATGCAGAAAGCAATGTCTTTAATGGAGATATCGGCTACATCACCGATCTTCTCCCAGGAAAAATATACAGAATCCAAGCAAGATGAATTGACCATCCAATTTGATGGCAATGAAATCGTCTACCCGCGCAATGAATGGTACAAGATTCGCTTAGCCTATGCGATGAGTATTCACAAATCGCAAGGAAGTGAGTTTCCGGTAGTGATTTTACCCATTACCAATCAAAGCCACCGGATGTTGCAGCGCAATTTGATCTATACTGCCATCACGCGCTCTAAGAGCAAACTGATCCTCTTAGGGGAATACAGCGCCTTTGATTACGCTACTAAAAAAATACCGGTACTGCGCGCAAGACCCTACTTGGTGGAGCGCTTCAAGACCTGGATGGAGGTGAGGCAACCAAAGACTCTTCTCCAGCTGTTGCCACAGCTTCTGCTACAGTCGAGTCTACACGAAGCAAGGAAGAAACTGTTGAAAGGAAGGCTGATCCTGATGAACCGACTGTCTATCGACTGACAGAAGACAATCTCCACACCATCTCTCCCTATGATCGGACTGACTGAAGAAGAAATTGCAGCCTTTTTTTGACATCAAAAAAATACGACTAGTGAACAAACTAGTCGTTTTCTTTTTCTTCCACCAAAGGCAGCTCAGTATGATCGACGAAATTGGTCATGGTGACACCCAAGAGGCGGATTCCAGTATTTGTCGATTCGATTTCTTGAAAAATCTGGCGAGCGGAACGATTGATCCGCTCAGCCTCTCGTGTTGGCTCCGTCAATGTCATTCGCTTGGTCAGGGTGGTGAAGTCTCCATAGCGCACTTTTAAGACCAAGGTCTTGCCTTGCTTGCCGTGTTTTTCCAGCGATTGGGCTACCTTACTGGACAGATTGGCAATTTCTTCTACAATATCATCCTCAGCATAAAGGAGCTTGCGGTAGGTCCGCTCTTTTCCGATCGACTTGCGGATCCGATGGCTCTTGACAGGGCTATTGTGAATCCCTCGCGCCTTACGAAAGAGATCATAGCCAAAGCGCCCAAATCGATCGATCAAGGTCATCTCCGGGATGGCTAAAAGATCCGCGCCAGTATAGACCCCCATCTCATGCAGTCGCTCCACTGTCTTCTTTCCTACCCCGTGAAATTTGGCAATGTCCATCTGGCTCAGGAAATCCTCAGCATCCTCCGGCAAGACCACCGTTAGGCCACGGGGTTTTTGATAGTCACTCGCCATCTTGGCCAAAAACTTATTATAAGAGACACCCTGCTGAAGCTGTGAGATGCAGCTCTTCCCAGATCGCATGCTGAATCAAGCGAGCGATTTTGACAGCTGATTTGCTCTGGATTTTATTTTCCGTCACATCTAGATAGGCTTCATCAATACTCATGGGCTCGATCAGATCTGTATAGCGCTTGAAAATCTCACGAACCTGCTCGCCCACTTCTCGGTATTTTCTCATAATTTCCAGAGATAAAAGATCGCTTGAGGACAAAGGTCCAGCGCTTCTTTAGAGCTCATAGCTGAATGAATGCCATATTTCCTTGCTTCATAGTTACAGGTCGAGACCACACCTCTCCCTCCTGACTGACGAGGGTCCTGGCCAATCACGACAGGCTTGCCCTTTAAACTAGGGTTGTCTCTTTCTTCGACGGCAGCAAAAAATGCATCCATATCAATATGAATAATCTTGCGACTCGTATCATTCACCAATGGAAATATCAGCATTTTTCACCCTCCTTTTTTCTATTATAAGAAGAAAATTTTAGAATTGCAAAAAAATCGGCCCTCTCCTAAAAAAACATGAAAAATTGATGGAAAATTCGTGTTCATTTTTCAAAAATGTAGTACAGTATCGCAGAAGAGTTGAAACTGTATTATAAAAGAATCTGCTATTTTTCGCAATTTGTCTTTGTGTAACCGGTTTCTGTATGGTATACTACTATTGTAAGTGCAACAGATATAGTTGCTAGAAAGACAATAGAGGAAAATAAAAATGGTTGTTAAAACAGTCGTTGAAGCACAAGATATTTTTGACAAAGCCTGGGAAGGCTTCAAAGGTGAAGATTGGAAAGAAAAAGCAAGCGTTTCTCGCTTCGTTCAAGCTAACTACACACCTTATGATGGAGATGAAAGCTTCCTAGCTGGTCCAACTGAACGTTCTCTTCACATCAAGAAGATTGTTGAAGAAACAAAAGCTCATTACGAAGAAACTCGTTTCCCATACGATAACCGTCCAACATCTATCGCTGATATCGCAGCTGGATATATCGACAAAGAAAACGAAGTGATCTTCGGTATCCAAAATGATGAATTGTTCAAATTGAACTTTATGCCTCGTGGTGGTATCCGTATGGCGGAAACTACTTTGAAAGAAAATGGATACGAACCAGATCCAGCAGTTCATGAAATCTTCACAAAATACGTTACAACTGTAAACGACGGTATCTTCCGCGCTTACACTTCAAACATCCGTCGCGCTCGTCACGCTCACACTGTAACTGGTCTTCCAGATGCTTACTCTCGTGGACGTATCATCGGGGTTTATGCTCGTTTGGCTCTTTACGGTGCTGACTACTTGATGGCTGAAAAAGCAAACGACTGGAACTCTATTACTGAAATCGATGAAGAATCAATCCGTCTTCGTGAAGAAGTAAACCTTCAATACCAAGCACTTCAAGAAGTTGTTAAATTGGGTGACCTTTATGGTGTAGACGTACGTCGTCCTGCCTTCGATACAAAAGAAGCGATCCAATGGACAAACATCGCCTTCATGGCTGTCTGCCGTGTGATCAACGGTGCTGCTACTTCTCTTGGACGTGTGCCAATCGTTTTGGATATCTACGCTGAACGTGACTTGGCTCGTGGTACTTACACTGAATCAGAAATCCAAGAATTCGTTGATGATTTCGTTATGAAATTGCGTACTGTTAAATTTGCTCGTACAAAAGCTTACGACGAATTGTACTCAGGTGACCCAACCTTCATCACAACATCAATGGCTGGTATGGGTAACGACGGACGTCACCGTGTTACGAAGATGGACTACCGTTTCTTGAACACTTTGGACAACATCGGTAACTCTCCAGAACCAAACTTGACAGTTCTTTGGGACTGACAAATTGCCATATAGCTTCCGTCGCTACTGTATGCACATGAGCCACAAACACTCTTCTATCCAATACGAAGGTGTAACAACAATGGCCAAAGACGGATACGGTGAAATGAGCTGTATCTCATGTTGTGTATCTCCACTTGACCCAGAAAACGAAGAACAACGCCACAACATCCAATACTTCGGTGCTCGTGTTAACGTTCTTAAAGCTCTTCTTACTGGTTTGAACGGTGGTTACGACGATGTTCATAAAGACTACAAAGTATTTGATATCGATCCAATCCGTGACGAAGTTCTTGAATTCGAATCTGTTAAAGCAAACTTCGAAAAATCTCTTGACTGGTTGACAGACACTTACGTAGATGCTTTGAACATCATCCACTACATGACTGATAAGTACAACTACGAAGCTGTTCAAATGGCCTTCTTGCCAACTCACCAACGCGCTAACATGGGATTCGGTATCTGTGGATTTGCCAACACTGTTGATACATTGTCAGCAATCAAATACGCTACTGTTAAACCAATCCGTGACGAAGATGGCTACATCTACGACTACGAAACAATCGGTGAATACCCACGTTGGGGTGAAGATGACCCACGTTCTAACGAATTGGCAGAATGGTTGATCGAAGCTTACACTACTCGTCTTCGCAGCCACAAACTTTACAAGAACGCTGAAGCAACTGTTTCACTTCTTACCATCACTTCTAACGTTGCTTACTCTAAACAAACTGGTAACTCACCAGTCCACAAAGGGGTATACCTCAACGAAGATGGTTCTGTGAACTTGTCTAAATTGGAATTCTTCTCACCAGGTGCTAACCCATCTAACAAAGCTAAAGGTGGATGGTTGCAAAACTTGAACTCACTTGCTAGCCTTGACTTTGGTTACGCAGCTGATGGTATCTCACTCACTACTCAAGTATCACCACGTGCTCTTGGTAAAACTCGTGACGAACAAGTTGATAACTTGGTAACCATCCTTGATGGATACTTCGAAAACGGTGGACAACACTGTAACTTGAACGTTATGGACTTGAACGATGTTTACGAAAAGATCATGTCAGGTGAAGACGTTATCGTTCGTATCTCTGGATACTGTGTAAACACTAAATACCTCACTCCAGAACAAAAACTGAATTGACACAACGTGTCTTCCACGAAGTTCTTTCAATGGATGATGCCTTGAACTAAGATTCAAATAGGTCTTAAAAACCAGTCGGAAACGGCTGGTTTTTTCATCCCCATCGCAAGAGTATTCTGAATTTTGAAAGAGTTTAAGAGCTTACTACATAGGCTTTGACAGCGCTTTCTCCAAGTGTTATAGTAGAGCTGTAAATAATATAGAAGGGGTGATCCTATGTTTTTAACATTTATTTTCGCTATTATTTGGCTCTTTATCCTGATTGCACTGATCTTTTTAGCAACCCTTCTCGTCCAGGATAGCACCGTGCAGCACCACCACCCGAGTTAACGAATGATAAGCCTAAACAATAGCTATTCTAAACGAATTCAGAAAGGATAAGAAACAAACTAGAATTGTCAAATTTTAGTTCTGTCTCTCGTCCTTTTTTGCTATAATAGAAACAGATTATTTAGTAAGAAGGATATTATGGAAGAGTCAAAACAGATCAACCAAGTGATCGACGTCCTGATGTTAGCTGGAACCCTCCTGATAGAGAGCGGTTCTGAGATTCACCGGGTCGAAGATACCATGATCCGGATCGCCCATTCACAGGGAATCGTCGATTGCAATGTTTTAGCGATGCCAGTCGCTATTTTCTTTTCAATTGAGAATGCCAATGTCACGCGCATGAAACGGATCTTGCGGACCAATTACAATATCGAAAAGGTCTGTGATGTCAATCAGATCTCTCGTCAACTCGTCTCTGGAGAGATCGATCTCGAGCAAGCCTACCAAGCTCTGAGCGAGTTGAAAATGAAGCGCGTTCCTTATACCAATCTCCAGTTGACCATTGCAGCAACCCTCAGTGCGCCTTTCTTCTCCATCATGTTTGGAGGAAATTTCTATGATGCGATTGGAGCGGGTATTGCGACTGTCTTTGCCTTTGCTTTTTCTCTTGTCGTTGAGAAATACGTTCGCATTCCTTTTGTCACTGCCTTTGCGGCAGCCTTTGTCTTTGGTTTTTTGGCCCATATCTGGACGCGCTATAGTGGTTTTCCTTCCAATACCGATCTCATTATCGCAGGCTGTGTCATGCCCTTCGTTCCTGGAATCGCTATGACCAATGCCGTCCGCGATCTGATGAATTACCACCTCAACTCTGGGATGAGCAAACTCTTTGAGACTCTCCTCATTACTCTTGCACTTGGTGCCGGTACAACGGTCGCCCTCGTCCTTATGAAATAAAATCATGAACCTAACTGAATTTTTAATCCAAGCGGTGGCCAGTTTGATTGCCATCATCACCTTTTTAATCGTCCTAAATGTGCAGCGCTCCATGTTGATTCCTGGAGGAATCCTCGGTATGGGCATCTGGCTACTTTACTATATCCTGAAGGGCCTACCAATGTCATCGTTGCAACCTTTATCGCAGCCATTGTCGGCTCCTGTATCAGTCAGATTTTAAGTATCATTCTCAAGACGCCTGTCGTGGTCTTTATGTTGTCCATTCTCGCGCCCTTGGTTCCTGGATATATTTCCTATCGGACCACTTCCTTCTTTGTCAGTGGCCAATATCGCCAAGCAGTGACCAGCGTGACCCTAGTTGTGATTCTGGCCTTGGTCATCTCCATCGGGATGGCTAGTGGCTCTGTCGTCTTGAAACTCTACCATTCCTACCAACGCCATCAAAAAAGAAAAACGACCAATGCCAACTAGCATTGGTTGTGTTGGTGACAAAGTTTTTGTATTTTCTTGATTCATTTAAACAATTGGAACTCATTTTTATTTTTTGAAGAAAACTAAAAGTTTATGTACAATTGACTAAACTAAAGCTAAACCATTGATTCAACTGAATTAGATGCATAAAGTACATTCTTTAAAAAAAGTGTACTTTATTTTTGTTTTGTAAATTATTCTGAAACTACTTTCACATATTAAAAAATTGAATCTAAATTGCTGTAGGCCTATAATAAATATAGGGATAAAAAGAAATCTTCCTAGAAAGGAGTATACTGTATCATATGTGACAGTATTATTAATGAATCATGAAAAAAATAATTACTATAATACAGTGCATTTTTGTTCCTCGTGTCTCCTTACATAGCTAGAGAACTATGCTTGATGAGTAAAAATCTAGTCGATAATATGTTCCTTACATTCTTTATCATGCTAACAATTTCTTTTTGGCTTGGTATTTGGAAGTTAGGAGATCTTGCGGGAAATCCAAAATAGAAAGTAAAAAGTTGTGCTAGAGATGAGATTTTTTTATTTATTTTAATTATTAATACACCTTATTTCTTTTTATTTAAAATGGAAGGATAAGCCTAAACAAAAAAATAAGTCCTTTTGTTATCTTTATAAGTTTTTACATGATTTACTTGTGGTTTATCCTCATAATTTCCATAATGGCTATCGGTATTTTTATCCCTTGGAGTAGTAGCTGGTATGGGAAGAAAACTTCCGTTTGGTTTCTTTGTTTTATCTTTTTTTATTTGTAGTTCTATTTAGTTTCTATATTTTTAGTATTCTAAAAGAGATAAAGGAATTAAAGCAAATAAAAAGGTAAGTAAATAGATAGACGTAATCTAATTTGAATTGTCTTTATCTGGACTATACATCAAAATAAACAAGAATAGGGAAAAGTCTTTAGGATCAAAAAACGCATAATATTAGGTTTTGAAGAACCTTGATACTATGCGTTTTATTGTGGGGAGATTTACTTTATTTTCTCCTGAAATTGAGTTTTTACCTAGTATCGTTTTACTTCCGATTAGAGATAACAAATTTATCAATGAATAGTAAGTGATATAATGCAAGTACAAATCCCCAGAAACTACCACGAAGAGAGAATTCTTGATGATTAAGAGGAAGCAAATCACGGTTTCCTATATAGATGCATGTCAAAAATCACAAATAGAATCCAAAAATAAATCAGTCCATTTATATTTTTGAAAAAAATATTTTTTTAGCATAAGAACACCTTCTTCCTTTACTACATTAGTATTATATGATAAAATGTAAGCGAATACAAATAAAAAGGAGGATTGACCTTATGAATGAAAAAAACGTACATATTTTATTTGTGCAAGTATTATTATTTCATCTATAATTTTAGGACTCTTTATTTATAACGGAATTTATAACGGATTTGACGTTTTGGGTCAATTTATACACGATGGCCTCAGGATAATTAGTAGTAATATTAGTAATACTAGTAGTATTAGGTAGTTAATAGTAATAGAATTTAAATAAAAAAACGGTAATTTAGTGAATGCTGATTGCCGTTTTTTTCCATATGTTTAAGGCGGTAACAATATGCTTGAGGCAAAAATTTTTTTATATTTTTTTATTTTTTTGACCATTGTTGAAACTACAGGCTTGTTGTTTTTTTGAAAAGAGGTTTAAAAATGGGTTATTTAGATACAGGAGCTATCATCCTTACATTTTTTTCATTTGCTTTTTTCAATCTCTGTTCATTTATTTGGGTCTGCATTACAATAAAAAATAAATAGGACAAATTGGAGGCTAACACCTTCAATTTTTTGTATAGATGCCCCACTTTTTGTTTTATTCATACAAAAATCACGCATTCTCGTTGCTGACACAGCAATTCTGAGCGTTTTTCAGAACATTTTACGACCTATCAACTATGAAGAATCCTTAAAAACTAAAAATTTATGTACAATTGACTTAACATGGACTAAACCATTGATACAACTGAAATAGAAGCATAAAGTACATTCTTTAAAAATGGATAATTGAAAAAATTTTTAGTTTTCACTTGATAAATTGCAAGAATAAGTGCAACATTTACTTGAACTCATCCTCTAGAGCTTCACAAGCAGTTCTGTAAGCTAAACATTTTCGTGGTCGGTGATTGATATCAAATAAAGCCTTGTTCAAATCCTCATCAGAGATAACGGCTAAATCTGTTTTCTTTGGGAAATATTCTCTTAGTAAGCCATTTGCGTTTTCATTGCTTCCTCTCTGCCAGGAAGAATAGGCGTCCGCAAAGAAAAAGGGAATTCCTAAGTTCTCCACCAGAGGATAGCAGGCAAACTCTTTTCCCCTGTCTGAAGTGAAGGTTTTAAGAGCCTCTTTTGGAAATAGCCTACAAAGTTGTTCGATAGCTGAAAACATGGCTTGGGCTGTTCTATCTGGTATCTTGAAAGCTAAGTAAAAACGAGTTTTTCGCTCTAGAAAGGTCGCTAAACAGCCCTTACTTTTGCCTCTGGAAGACACCACAGTATCGAGCTCCCAGTGGCCAAAAGTCTCACGATTCCTGACCTCTTTAGGACGTTTGGCAATCGACGTGCCAATCCTAAATGTCCCACGTGTTTCTTTTGGGCTGTCGACTTTTTTTCCCTTTCGGCGCAGGACGCTTAAATCCAGATCAATCAAACCAGCATAGAGCCAGTTATAGATGGTTTTAAAAGCTACCATTGGCTTTTGTTCAAGCTGATAGCGACCACAAATCTGTTCAGGTGACCAAGAGGCTTTTAACCCCTTCTCAATTTCCTTTTTCAACTTTGGTGTCAAACATGACTTCCGACCCTTTTGCTTAGCCCTGTGGTCGTACTGTTCCTGTGCTAAGACGGCGGAGTAACCATTTTGGCATCGTCTTAACTCTCTTGAAATGGTAGACTTATGAAAGCCAAGTTTACTTGCAATTTGGCAAGATTTCAAACCTAAATCCAAGTAAGTTTCTATCTTTATTCGGTCGGTTATGGTAAGATGGGAGTAGCTCATAGTTTTTCCTCGGGTTCTGTTTGTGTGGTTACTTACAGTTTACACCAATGAAACGCTATGAGTTTTTTTGTTGCACTATATTTTACAATTTATCACTTAAATAAAGTACATAATCGAGCGTAACTGGCACAAAAAAAATTTTGGTTACGAAAGGTTTAGATTTTGCCATTAGTTTGTTTTTGCTTTGAAACTATGTTAGTCTAAGTTGCTAGTATTTTAAAAAGACAAGGTGTTTTATCCTTGTCTTTTTCGTTTTAGTACTGCTTTTGTTTCAATGTCAATAAATGTGTTCTTTTTGGAGTATTCTATATATTCGAGGTAACATTATCACGGTATAGATCAGGAGAGAAACACCTCCAAATATGAATATCAGACCTCCGTTTATGTCCTTTTGAAATAGATAAGTAAATACAATGGTACCTATCGGCATGATAGACGTATTTAGTGTGAACAAAGTACTCATTACTCTTCCTAAATAATTTGTTTCAATGCTACTTTGAAGATAGGTCATGACGACAATATTTAGAATAACAAGAGTGAATGCGATAATTCCCATAAATAAACCGCCAACGGAAGAAATAATCACTTGGGTGTTAGTAGTTGCAAATGTAATACCCAAACCAACGATTGCGATGGTTAGAAGAAAAAGTGGAATGCGAATTCTATTAGAGAGAAGTGTATTATTTTCTTTTTTGTCTGGCAATAGTGACATAGACACACTGGCTAATAATATTCCAACCGCAGACATTGTTTCTAGGATACCTACTGTTGCATTATCTAATAAGAGTTGCTCTTTGACTACAAATGGCACTCCAATGCTAATGGAAGTATAGAAAAAATTCAGTACAACACTAACAAGAATAATATATTTGACAATCTGATTTTCTTTTAAGAATTGGATAATTTCTTTGACCCCGTGTTGATGCTTTTCATTCTGTTTAATCTTAGCTTCTTGCTCTTCGTGTTCATAGAAGAATTTCATGGTAAGTAAGACACCTAAAGAAAGGATATTTGCAATAATTTCTATAAGAATAAAGCCTGAGAAGCCTAACCAATTATAAAGAATGACTCCAATAGCTGGGGAAAGCATGGTTGCGATAGCAATGGCGGTTTGTGTAACAGAGCTTAATCGTTGAATTTTTGTATCATTTACTAACTCGTGGATAGAGGCTGAATAACAAGTATCATTGATGTTAACTGTGACAGAGTGAAGTATGACAAACGGAATTACTAAATATAAGATAGTAGATGAATTCGTTAAAAAATAAAATGCATAAAACAGAAGAAAGATAATAAGTCTAAAAATAAAATTATAAATTAAGATCTTTTTATGACGGTATCGGTCTACTAAATTACCGATTAGAACCAAGAAAATCAAACTAACTAAAGGATAGATGATCATATTGATTCCAAAACTCATTGCCGATTTTTGTTTGGTCCAGTAACATTAATCCTAAAGCAAAAATTAAAAAGCTTTTTCCACTTAAAGAACTAATAAAACTACTAATAAAGTCTTTGATGATTTGTCTATTAGACATTTGATCACTTATTAAATTCTTAATATTAGCCCCTCCATTCGTTTCAACATTACTTCGGTTATCTAATCCTATTCAATCAACCTGTGTTGTAAGGTAATTGGGATAGTAGATAGACCATAATTTTTATTAATTAAGATTTTACCAATTATACTAATAAAAAGTATAATAAAAAAATGTAAAAAAATATTGTATTTATGTTTTACTCATTATATTTCTCTCTTGCTTTGACATTATCTAAATTGATAACTTCTTACGTACCTCTTCTAAAATAGGATATATTTTACAATCGTTAAAGGATTTCAAAATGAAACAGATTGTTTTATTTTGCTTTTTGTAGGCTTTAACTTCATTCTAGATGTTGATACTATTTATCATAACGCTTGACGTCGCTTTCAAACGGGAGTACAATAATATTGAGGACAAGATGGTTAATCTCTTTTATTTAGGAGGTGTCAGATATGCAAATCTATTTTGTTTATTCTATTTTCTATCTATTATCACGCGTAGTAGCACTTGTAGTTCTAGCTTATCTTATTAAGTTACTCATTGCTCGTTTAAAAAGAAACTAAGTAACATTTTGCCCAAATAGTAGTTATTTGGGCTTTTTGCTATACTTTAGCCTAGTGGATTAAATTTATAAAAGATAGGATTTAGCATATTCTTATTGAGTGATTTTATTTTATGAAGGTTGTTTATAGGTAAGGGGGAAAATAGATGGTTTCTAAAATTGATGTGGCTTGGGACTTGTTTCTGGAGGGAAAAACATCAGAAGCTAAAAAGTTGGTTGAACAAGATTTTTCCATTGATACCTGTACAGATTTTAGCCTTTTAAATCTGATGGGATATTTATTGTTAGCAGAAAAAAACTATGTTTCATGTACACATATTTTTGAGAAATACATTTTATTAGCTCAACAAAATGAAGATAAAGAAAATGAACATATTGGATTACATCAATTAGCGATGATCTACAGGGAACAGGGGAATTTCCATAAGGCTTTAAAACTCATTAAAGATGAAGAGAAGATAATTGAAGAGCATTTTCCAAATGATAATCTAAAGAAAGCTGTGAATAACTACGAACAAGGCTATGTGAGATTTAAATTAAACAACCTTGATGAAGCTCTTACATTCATGAATCTATCACTGGAACAATCTTTAGAAACTGATGATGTGATTTCTCAAGCTTGTAGCTATAGAGGGTTAGGTGAAATCTATTTAGCTTTGGAAGATACGGAATTATCCAATAGACATTTCAAACGAGCTATAGAACTTTTCGAAAGTGTTGGAGAGTTTGAAGGGATAAAGGAAATTGAGGAATTGATTAATCGATGATTTTGCATTTAGATTTTGTCATTAGTTTGCTTAAATAAAGTACATAATTGACATGATTAGCTCAAAAAATTTTTTTGTTACTAAAGTAATCGCTTCACTTATCTTAAAATAGTTTTTCTCCATTCAAACTAATGCAAAATAATATTCGTTTTTCAATTTCTCTAAGTGTTATCGCTTGCATTTTTACTTAAAAGGTATACAATGATAGTGAAAAAACAAATCCTTTAAAGTATGCGAGGTGCTGTATGATGATAAGCAAGTATATCAAGTATCTTCCTTGGATGATCCTAGGAACCCTCTCCTCCTATCTATTAGCAACTGATTATGTCCGCAATTCATTTGACTTGTTCTATCTGACCTTGAACTTTACGATTGTGTACATCGCTTTAATCGTCTTCTACGAAAAAGTTCTAAGAGACAAATGCAAAGAACTCTTCATACGAATCATGAGCAATCCTAAAAAAATAAGCAAGGATAAGAGTTGAAAAGCCATCTAAGGATGGCTTTTTTTATAGATTTTCTATTTTTCTTTGAAACATTGCAAAATCGGTCCCGAGAATGATTTCCTTGCTGATCTAGCTTTTTCAAGGGAGTTTTACCCTTAAATATGGTAAAATAGTAACGAAATATACTAGTAGATATCAAATAAAAAAGAGGTTAAGAATGACAATTGGGATTGATAAGATTGGTTTTGCGACGAGCCATTATGTCTTGCGTTTAGAAGATTTGGCCGCTGCTCGTGATACTGATCCTGAAAAACTGAGCAAGGGTCTTCTCTTAAAAGAACAAAGTGTTGCACCGATCACAGAAGACATCGTCACATTGGCTGCGACTGCAGCAGATGATATTTTAACAGACGAAGATAAAGAAGCGATCGACATGGTGATTCTTGCGACAGAATCTGGAATTGACCAGAGTAAGGCTGCGGCTGTGTTTGTCCATGGCTTACTAGATATCCAGCCTTTCGCCCGCTCTTTTGAGATGAAAGAAGCCTGCTATGCTGCGACTGCTGCCTTGGATTATGCCAAACTCCATGTTGAAAAATTCCCACAGAGTAAGGTCTTGGTCATCGCCAGTGACATTGCTAAATACGGAATTGGAACTCCTGGAGAACCAACACAGGGAGCCGGAGCGGTTGCTATGCTGATCAGCCAAAATCCTCGTGTTCTATCTTTTAACGATGATAATGTTGCCCAAACACGCGATGTCATGGATTTTTGGCGTCCAAATTATGCGACAACTCCCTTCGTGAATGGGATTTATTCAACACAACAATATCTAGATTCTCTGAAAACAACCTGGGCGGAATACCAGAAACGGACTGGGCTTGCCTTGACAGACTTTGCGGCTGTCTGCTTCCACTTGCCTTATCCGAAATTAGCTCTCAAGGGCTTGAAAAAAATCCTGGATAAGTCAGTGTCAGAAGAGAAAAAAGATCAATTACAATACAACTTTGATCAATCGATTCTATACAGCCAACGCGTGGGAAATATCTACACTGGATCTCTTTTCCTAGGCTTGCTGTCACTACTGGAAAATGACCCCCAACTCAAAGCTGGAGACCGAATCGCCCTCTTTAGCTATGGAAGTGGAGCGGTTTCTGAGATCTTTAGTGCCAATCTCGTTCCTGGTTTTGAGCAACTCTTAGATCACAAACGCATGGAAAAACTGGACCAACGTACGGTTCTTAGTGTTGCTGACTACGAACGACTCTTTTATGAGGAAGTAGATCTAGACCCTAGTGGCAATCAAGTGTTTGAGCCTGCTACGCATCAAACTTTTGCTTTGACAGAGATCAAGGAACACCAACGCACTTACCAGAAAGTAGAAAAATAATGGCACGATTACCAGGTTTTGCAAAACTTTCGCCCACAGAACGCATAGAGGCCTTACTGAAGGAAGGCCTCTTAACTTGGGATGAAGCACAGATCTTAAAAGAACAAAAGGGACTTCCCCTTTCTATTGCAGATCAATTGACGGAAAATGTCTTGTCGACTTTTGACTTGCCTTTTAGCCTTGCTCCTTATTTCCTGATCAATGGTCGTGACTATGTCCTTCCCATGGTCACAGAAGAACCATCCGTGGTTGCGGCTGCCAGCTTTGCAGCCAAGCTCATCCAACGTTCAGGCGGCTTCACCACCCAGGTGCACCAGCGCCAAATGATCGGTGAGATTGCCCTGACGGATGTTAAGGATTGGGAAATTGCAAGCAGGCGCATCCTCAAAGACAAGGAAACTCTTCTTCAGCTGGCTAATGAAGCCTATCCTTCGATCGTCAAGCGTGGAGGTGGAGCGAGGGATCTTTGGGTCGAAAACAAGGGGGACTTTCTTATTGTCTACTTGGCTGTCGATCCCAAAGAAGCCATGGGAGCCAATATGCTCAATACCATGTTAGAAGCTCTGACCGATCACATCCAGGAACTCTCTGGTGGTCAGGCCTTGATGGCAATTTTATCCAACTTGGCCACGCGCTCTTTGGCGAGTGCACGGTGTGCCATCGATTTTAAAGCACTGAGTCGAAATCCTGAGGAAGCTATTGAGATTGCCCATCGAATGGAGTTAGCCAGCCAACTGGCTCAAGTGGATCCTTACCGAGCAGCCACTCATAACAAGGGGATTTTTAACGGGATTGATGCCCTAGTCCTTGCAACAGGTAATGACTGGCGGGCCATCGAAGCAGGAGCCCATGCCTATGCTGCACAAAGTGGTCCATACAAGGGCTTGAGCCACTGGACAAGTCAGCCAGAAGAGAAAAAACTCTATGGAGAGATCACCCTGCCAATGCCGGTTGCGACAAAAGGAGGCTCGATCGGCCTCAATCCAACGGTTCAAGTCAGCCACCGTTTGCTAGGAGAGCCTTCTGCTATTGAATTAGCAGGTATCATTGCTTCGCTCGGTTTGGCGCAGAATTTCGCGGCCCTCAAAGCCCTTGTCACCACAGGAATTCAAGCAGGACATATGAAACTTCAAGCACGCTCCCTAGCCCTTCTAGCAGGGGCTAAGGAAGAGGAAGTTCCCCGATTGGTCAGCCAACTCCTTGAAAACAAACCCTTTAACTTAGAGAAGGCACAAACACTCTTACAAGAATTGAGAAAATAAAAGAACTAAGACCGACGTCTTAGTTCTTTTGTGTTTGAAAAGATTTTCTTATTGTTTTAAAAATGGCAACTCGGGATGTTTCTTGGTATAGAGCACCACTTCGATAAAAGTCCCTACTTGGACGGCAAAGAGCAGTCCGACGAGAAGATTAATCCGATGGTCTGTTTCATAAAACGGAGAGTTCCATAAGAAGTGATTGGCTACTGTCGAGAGAACACACCAGAGTCCAAAGAGTTTCTCCTTTTGCTGGGTCACTTGAGACAACAAGAGGAAGACACCAACGGATACAACAGCTGTATAGAGGGCATGTGAAGCTAATCCACCAGAGATACGGTTAATGGCCTCAGTAACCGCGGCTAATTGGCTGGTTTTTGTTTGGCGGGCAACGTACCCTAAATCCTCAATGATCTGAAAACCAAAGCCAGAACCCAAGCCGGCAATTAGAATCGATTTCAGATCTTTTTTGCCAACCATCAAGACTACCCAAAAGGCAACCAGGGCCTTAAAGAATTCTTCTGAAAATGGAGCTGTCAAAGCATCCGTCCACTTGTTAAAGACAGTGGCATCCTTGATCACATGGCTATTCATAATATCAATCAAGCTATTGCCTGAAAAGCTCAACCAGCCTGCTACGAAGGCTCCTCCAAACATGGCAATCCATAGGATGTAGGTTGGTACGGACAACTGCTTGCCAAATCGTTTTGAAAAGAGATAGAGCGGGATAATAATAGCAGCTAAGACAGACAAGTTTAAGACCAAGTCTCTGCCTGCAGACTGGCTAAATTCTTGTTGAGAAAGATGACCGAGTTCAAACTCCAAGCCAATTCCTGCAAACAGTAGAAAAAGATAGATAGAGGCTCTTTGAATTTTAGTCATCTTGTTTTCCTCCCTTTTGTTTCTTTGAGCGAATCAGGTAGATCACAATCGCTAGAAGGGTTGCCCCGAATAAGCCTGCTGCTAGAATGTAATCATAGTCAAATTCAACGAGATCAATCTTCTCTTCATAAGTAGCATCTTCTTCGTCATCTAGATCTTGCAGAGCACTTTTTCCGTGTTCATCTGCTACCTTTTGTTCTGCTTCTTTTCTGATTTCTTGCAAGCGTTCAAAGGTTTTCTCAGCTCTCGCCAAGCTTTCCTCTGTTGCCTTCTTACTAGCTTCTTCAGGCTGAGAAGCAAGGGCGATTTGTTCCTGATCACTCAGATCTTGTTCGACCATCCACTGAGACTCCAATCGTTCCATTTCAGTACGAATCGCCCCATCTTCGAATAAATCTGGATACTTGGCCACAAGGTCATTGATTCTTGAAATGGTCCAATACCAAGAGCGATCATTGTAATGATCCCCTAATTCTTGGTAGGCTTGATAGGTGTTGAGAATATTGCCATAGTACGTAAGTATGGAGCATTTCGTGGACTGCCCATCGACAGCCACATGGTGCCTCCACCCGCACTCGCTGGGACCTCATCTTTCAGTTGGAAAATATGGGCCTCCATGACATTTGGATTAGAAATAGGGTATTTATAAACCGCATCAAACTCTCCTTTTTTCGGAATGCCTTTTCCATCCAGCTCCATTTGATCCTGTGGTTTATATTTGGTTCCTTCCAAACGATTGCGTTGGAGATTCATGGCATCGCGGAGGGTTAATTTTCGATCGGTTGTATGAAGAAGGTCAAAGGACGCATCGTCATATTTAACAGCAGAGCTTGGGTCTAGCGATTTGATTCCCGACCAAACCCGAGAGCGATCTGCCTCTTGCAAAGGCGGATTATAGGATTGAGAAACGTGGAATTTTCCGTCCACTTCCTTATAGCTATTGGCTTCTTTGGCGACTTTTTCAAGATCTTTTGAAGCGATCGTGCGTTCGGTATCCGATAGATCGACATGTCCTAAGAAGAAAGTATTTGGAAAGACCGCAAATCGATCCTCTGGGAAGAGAATCGCTGCATATTGATGGCCAGATAGGATTTCCATATACCAGACGCCTTCTTTATCGGCAATGGTCACAATATTTCCTTCTGCAGCGCCTTTTTCTTCGACGATTTTAGCAATGAGTTCAACCCCTTCTCTTGCGGTTTTCACACTAGGGAGAACGATACTGGTCAAGCCCGATTCTGCGAGGCCATCCTTAACATAGGGATCCACTTTTTGGATCTTATCATTTGCTGAAGCAGATACAGTGGCAGAAATGGAAACCCCATATTCGTTGAATCCTGCTTCGTCAAAAATCCCCTGATCAGGGGTGACATCTGGGACCGCTGTATACTCATAGCTAATCTCTGGCAAGGGATATTGAAAACCGTTGGCAGCATCTTCAAAGATGGCTCCTTTTTTATTGTAGACACGCTCTCTGACCACAAAATTTTTATTATGGTTGGGCTCTAAATCTTCGGTACGACCTACCAAGGTCGAACCGTCGGCAGTCAGTTTCTTCCCGATGATGAACCCTGTACAAGCCTCAACAGGTTGAGCAATCAACAAAAGCGGAAGCAAGGCTGCTACAGCTGATCGAAAATAGTGCTTCTTCATCCTAAACTCCTTTTTAAAAATGTTTTTCCTTATTTAGTATACTCTTTTACAAGCCTGTTTTGCAAGCGATTCCAGCAACCGTAAACGATTCGTAAACTATCAGAATTTTTGAGGGAAACACTTTTTCAAAAAAAAAGAAAAGAATTGGCATATTTTGCCAATCCTAAACGAATAGGAACTAATTTTTAAGTAAAAATAAGTTAAGTGATTCTTCAAAGAACTATAAAAAGAGTTCTAATTTTTCAAAAATGAATCATAATATACGAAAAACTTTCCGCCGTGAGAAAAGTGCCTGAAACGTTTTTGTTTCAGGCACTCGGGAGTTTTGAAACCTTAGGTTCAAAACTAAGTCATGGAACTTCGTAGAAGTTCGCTGACGTCCGTACTCACCTAAGGAAAGTTTCTAAAATGATTTTTCTTCATTTTTTCTGTTGCTGAGCTTGCCACAACTTTCCATAGAGGAGATAGTCGACTTCACGGAGCTCTTTCAGGTTCTGACAACCGAGCGCACAAAGGAGCAATCTGAGATCTTCTTTCCAGCCTTGGACAAGGACGATTGCTTCTTCAACGCTCTTAGTCTCTACCATCTCAAGAAAAACGCGGGATAGTCCTACGCCACGCGCTCCAAGGACCAAGGCCTTGACCATATCAAGGGGATGACGGATGCCCCCACTTGCGAGGACCTCAACCTGATCCATCTGATCCTGTAACTGTAAGAGACACTGCGCAGTTGATTGTCCCCAATCATCCAGATAAGCGCGATTGCCACCACGACGATTCTCAATATAGGCAAAACTAGTGCCACCACGGCCAGAAATATCGACGGTTTTAATTCCAGCATCTAGCGCTGCCTGAACTGTTTTGGGATCCATACCAAAGCCGACTTCTTTCAGGACTACAGGTACAGGAAAGCCCTGCCCATAGCTCTTGAGATGGTCTTTCCAAGTGTGGAAAATCCGCTCCCCTTCAGGCATGAGCAGCTCTTGCATCAGATTCACATGGACTTGAAGAAAGAGGGGTTGTAGCTCTTCCACTGTTCGCAAGCCCAAATCTGGCTCTTTATCGATGCCAATGTTGGTCGCTAAAAGAAGATGAGGATGGTCCTTTTTGACCGCATACGATTGATCGTTCGGATCCTTCAGCCCTGCACTGTAAGAGCCAGTCACAAAGAGAATCCCACAGGCTTCGGCCACTGCTGCCAACTTTTGATTGATCTCTTTGGCCCGTTTACTCCCGCCTGTCATGGCATTGATATAAAAAGGGACCTCCCAATCACGCCCTGCGAAATGGGTTGTTAGATCAATCTCCGCTAGATCCACAAGGGGGAGGGATCGGTGAATCAGCTCGATCTCATCAAAGCTATTATAGGAGGAGCTTTGCTCCAAGGCATAGCGAATATGCTGGTCTTTTCGATTTTCGCTCACGAATCTCCCATCCTTTCTTGGTAAATGACTTCAATATCCTTTTCCTTCCAGCGCTCTATCAAGGTCTGAGTCTCAACTGGGTCAAAACTAAGGGCGATTCCACAGTCGCCTCCTCCAGCACCACTAGATTTGGCACAGGCAGAAAGACCCTCTGTCGCTTGTTGCAGAACTTTCAGAGCTGGGGTATAGATCAAAGGGTTCAAAGACTTTAGGTTCTTATCGGCACGTTTGATACTGGTCTCAATTTCTTTTTGGTTCCCTTCACGGAGGCCTTTTTCAAGATTCTTCACTGCGCTCTGGCTCTCCTGAAGAAATTCTTCCTTGATCGCTCCCTTGACCTGACGGATCAAATCACTTGAAATCGCTGGTTCCTTGGTCCAACCAACCAGAAAATCATAAGAGATGGCTGGCTGGATCGAGCAGATCTGGTAGTCCCAATCCAGGTCTAAAACTTGTGAAAGGGGCTGAGAAGTCAAGACTTCATGCAACCAAGCCCGATCAAAGGATTGGTAATAAATCAAGTCCTCGAAGGCGATACAAGCCAAATCGCCCATGGAACCATTGTCCCCTCTTTGCACCAAGACCACTGCTGCTAGTCGAAAGAGCAGGTCCGGATTTAGGTCTAATTCATACAGAGCGGCCATGGCCTTGATCACGAGCAAGACCACACTTCCGCTGGAACCAATCCCATACTTTTTCCCCTCTTCGCCCAGTGTCCCTCTAAGATGAAGATCAAACGGTTTAGGGGCTATCCCCCTGATCTTTCAGCCACTCTTCCATGAGCTGAATAGTCTCTTGAATCAAGGCGTAGTCCTTATTTGGGGTTAAATCCACCTTGTAACCAAAGAGATCTGAGGCTAACTGGTAGGCTGTTGCTTCTTGGATGGTAGCTGACAGATAAATGGGAATAAACTGAATCACGGCTCCATAACCAGGTGTTAGCACTGCGTATTCTCCAGCTAGATAGAGCTTGCCTCCGGTCTGTACCTGATACTTAGTCTTCATCTTGAGGGTCCTTTGTCTTAGATACGATGGTCCGATAGCGGGCATCAAATAAAGGCACCAGCTGATCCAAGTCTTCTTCTAAACAGAGAACCTTAACGTTTGGCCCTGCATCCATGGTGAAGTAACAAGCATGGCCTGCAGCGCGAAGCTCACGGACAAAGTCCATAGCTTTGTGGCTTTCTTCTGTCAAGTAGCTAAAGGCTGGAGTGGCTGTTCTAGTCGTCGCATGCATAGCAAGGGCATTGCGCTCTGTCAACTGACCGACCTGTTCAAAATCATTGCCAGCTAGATAGTCCAGCATGTCCTTGTAATCTTGTCGAGACTCTTCGATCCATTCTTTGAAATTAGTCGAAGTCTCCATGCAGCGTTTCATCCCTTCGCGGCTGGAAACAGGCTTTTGCTTGTCATTGAGGACCAGCATGATCATCGCGAGTTTTAGGTCTGTTTGGACCTTATAAATCTCTCCACTTTCTTTGTCCCAGGCTGCTAAGGGACCAAAGAAAGACCGTGAAGAAGAGCCCGAAGCAAACTTGGCTTTTTGAGCTAATTCCTCCTGGGTCAAGCCCAAATCATAGTACTGATTGCAAGCCTTGACGAGAGCAGAAAGCCCGCTCGAGCTAGAGGACAAGCCTGCTGCGGTTGGCATGTTGTTGCTGGTATCCACCCGAACAAATCCTGCTTCATCTGCTGGCTTCAAGCCATCAATCACAGCTCCAATTTTGGCTTGCTCAGCTGGATTTTGAAATTTTCCATCAATGTAAAATTCATGCGCAGTTGCATCTGCTGGCAAGGGAGAGAGACTCGTCTCTGTATACATATTCTCTAAGGTCAACGAAATCGAACTGGTCGAAGGGACCATCTGTTTGGCATCTTCTTTTCCCCAGTATTTGATAATCGCGATATTGGCATAGGACTTAGCCTTTACAGGTTTTCGATCCATGTATGGTGCGCTCCTTCTTTTTCTAATGCATGGGCAATGGTTGCTGCTTCACGAGAATCCTTGACGAGGGCAATCACACAGCCACCAAGACCGCCTCCGCTCATTTTAGCGCCTAAGGCCCCATTTTCAAGGGCAATGGCGACCAAATGGTCTGCTTCAACACAGCTGACACCGACGGCTCTCAAGTGCTCATGACAAGTAGTCAGAGCCTGTCCTAGGCTCGTTAGATCATTCATTTTCAGAGCCTCTTCCACCTGCTGGGTCAACTGACCAATCTCATGGAAATGGGACAAAACTTCCTGCCCTTTGGCTTCCACCTTTTGGATCGCCTCACGGGTATTGCCATGAATTCCCGTATCCGCAATCACCAAGCTCGCTTTTATTCCCAGCTCCAGCGGGTAAAAGCCTACATTCCGGATGAATTTAATGGCTTGATCGCTCAAACAAGTCTTGGCATCGAGCCCACTTGGATTCATATGGGCAATGGTTTCTGCTCGATTGACCAGGATTTCTAAGGTCTCATCATCCAGCTCCTCTTGATAATAGTCAAAAACGGCACGAATAGCTGCGATACTCACCGCCGCAGACGATCCCATCCCCCGTTTTTCCGGCACCATGGACTGAATCCGACAGCGAATCCGGGCCTCTTTAATCCCGAGGTGCTCAAGAGACGCAAAAACCGCCATGGACAAGGTGTCATCTTCAAACAAAATCCATGGACTGTCTGCTGGGACGATCTGGCAGATCACTTCGATATGATGGAGTGGCAAAGCAATAGCCGGATAACCATAAACCACCGCATGCTCTCCAATTAAGATAATTTTACTATGCGCCCTTCCGACGCCTATCTCTTTGTTCATATTCATCTCGCTCTATTAAGGTCATTACTATTTTAATATAAATCAGCCAAAAAAGCGATGCTTTTGAAGGAAATCCAACCTAAGACGGAGTTGAGTTCTATCTGACAGATAGCAAAAGGCTAGGATCCATCATCCTAGCCTTCCATTTCTATTTTTTAAATTCTTGTTTGATCAGGTCCATCAAAGAGTTGCGGTCCAAGATCCATTGGGCCCGTTCGTCCTTCTCATAGGTCCGGTTGGACAAAAAGATCACAGCTTCCTGGCTCTTGCGATTGTACATGATGAAGGTTCCTGTATAGCCCGTATGATCCAACCAGTCCCCCTCTAGATTCCATCCAAGAGCGCGGGTCTTGCCCTCTTCACGCGCAAAATTCTGAGACAAGTCACGCGCAAAATCATCCTTCAGATAATGCTCTAAGAAGCGCTCTAGATCTGGAACCGTTGAAAAAAGTCCAGCACTTCCCGCATGACAGCCCAATACTCTCGCTTTGGGATCATGAACACTTCCAGAAGCCACTCCACGGACCGTTGGTACCGCCTTTTTGACCGGTCCGAACCGCGTCTCCGTCATCTTCCAGGGTGCAAAAATCAACTCTTCAAATAAAGCGATCCAAGGGCTGGTGAAACCTGTCTTCTAACCAAAAGCCCAGCAAAAGAAAATTTGACATCGGTGTAATGAAAACTCTTGTCTTCTTTTAACTGCAAATTTTCAAGGGCTGTTTTCAACTGTCTCGCATCCAATTGATCCCGGTTGGGGATAAAAGGATCTAGTCCCTGACGTATGGGTCAAGAGTTCCCGGATGGTTGTCTTCTCATGAGCAAAAGCGCGGGTAAAGCTCTTTAAAGGGAGCGATCGAGCGCAAGCTCCCCTTTCGTATACAAAAAGGCACAGATCGTAGCGACTCCGACAACCTTGCTGACACTTGCCAAATCATAGACCAGGTCAGCTTCTACTGGCTCTCCTTTTTCAGGGTCCGCTAGTCCCAGATAGTATTCACTCCACTGACCATTGCGGTAAAGCGCAAGAGAGGCACCTGGATAGATGCCTTCTTGGATTTGTTCGGTAATTTTTTCGATGATTGCGTTCACGCTCATCACTCCATTCTTATTCTTCATAAGAAATATGGACCTGATCTTGATTGGCTTCAAACCAGAGTTCGATCTGGCTTGGATCCTTGGCAATCAAGAAAGTTCCCTTACGGTGCACAAAATCGACAGCGTCTCCCAAGCGTTCTTTCAAGTCTTCCACATCAAAAGATACCAATTCGACCTTGATCATGCTCAAGTCCCAAGTCACCTTGTTTTCCACTTGGAGATCTTCTCCTTGGGCTTCCTGCAAATGGATAAAGTGGGCAAGATCTGGCAAGCTGCTATAGAACTTCTCAGCCTCAGCAAGATCAATCACATTGACCTCAAGAAAGTCCACATCAAAGCTGGTCAAACCTTTGAAATCTTCTGGCACGTCAACAAGAGGCGCTTTCTCCAAAGGTTCTAGGCTTTCAAGATTTTCTTCAGCATGCACGAAAATGGTATCTCCTTGAGGAGACACAACTTCAAAGGCGCGACCATTAGCTCCTTGGTATAGGGCGCTTGTTTCTGGCTGGTGGGCCAACAAATAATCAATTTCTTCAGCTTGTGCCACTTTCACCACGATACGACCCAATTTCTTTGGACCTTCGACCTTACGCGAACGCATACTCGGTGACTCTTCTAAGACGATTTTTTCTACTTTTGAGGCATCTCCTAAAGATAGGAGAGCTCCTTCTTCCACTAATACTTTCATTCCCAATGTCTCTTCATAAAAGCGTTGATTGACATTTCGGTTATTCACTTTCAAGACTGGGATCACTCTTACGATCTGATTTGTTGTCATAACTTCCTCCAAGCACTTTTTATTGTAAAAGATTTTCTGGCTTTTTACAAGAAATTTTGCGCAGATTTATGAAAAACTCTATCGACAAGCGCTTTCCCTATTTTCTTTAGACAATCCCTTTTTGATTCAGTATAATAGAAATTGGAACGATGACAGCGCCGATGCGACTGCTCATTCAATTCGAGATGTGAACAAGATAGGAGAATCCACCATGAAATTTAATCAATTTAGCTATATTCCTACAGCCAATGATACGATGAAGGAAGAGTTGGCTCTTCTGGGCTTTAGCTTCCAAGAAGAGAGCGATCCGAAAAAAATGTTGGAAGCCTTTATCCGCCAAGTATCTTTCCAATATAAGGACACAGACTATGCCTTATCGACTCTTGTGGCAGATAAAGAAACCGATTTGCTGGCCTTTTTCAACTCTGAAAAACCCTTAACAGCAGATATTTTTTATACAGTTGCCTTTCAATTACTGGGCTTTAGCTTTTTTGTCGATTTTGATGATAGTGAAGCCTTTCGCAAGGAGACGGCTTTTCCCCATCACATATGGCTCTCTCCTAGAAAACTCTCTACCAACTCTTGAAACACCCGCACCAAACGAGGCAATACCTTGATCGATCAGTTGGTCAGCGATGGCTTTGATTCCTGAGACCAACCAGTATCACTATTTTAATGGCAAGAGCCTCGCAACCTTTACGAGCCAGGATGCTATCCGTGAGGTCGTTTATGTCGAAAGTCGGGTCGATACCGACAAGGATGGCCTGCCAGACTTGGTTAAGGTCAGCATCATCCGTCCTCGCTATGAAGGCAAGATTCCAGCTGTAATGACCGCTAGCCCTTACCACCAAGGGACTAACGACAAGGCCAGCGACAAGGCCCTCTACAATATGAATGTAGACCTGGAGGTCAAAGAACCTCATCCCATTCAACTAGAAGAACCTCAATTAACAGTAGTCGAACCTGTCGGTCAAGCTGAAGAGGTGGACGAGGCTGAAGAGCTCCTGACCCATATCAACTCCAGCTATACCCTCAATGACTACCTGCTGCCACGTGGCTACGCTAATCTTTACGTATCTGGAGTGGGGACAAAAGATTCACAAGGGCTGATGACCAATGGAAATTACCAACAAATCGAAGCCTACAAGAACGTTATCGACTGGCTCAACGGCCGTTGCCGGGCCTTTACAGATCATACACGCAAGCGTCAAGTCACAGCCGATTGGTCTAATGGAAAGGTCGCAACGACCGGGATCTCTTACCTTGGAACCATGTCTAACGGCCTTGCGACCACAGGCGTGGATGGTCTGGAAGTCATCATTGCAGAGGCTGGGATCTCTTCTTGGTACAACTACTACCGCGAAAATGGTCTCGTGACAAGTCCTGGTGGCTATCCAGGTGAAGATTTTGATTCCCTTGCCGAATTAACCTACTCGCGCAACCTTTTAGGTGGGGATTATTTACACCACAATGCGACCCACCAAGCCGATCTTGATCGCGTCAAAAAAGAGCTGGACCGAGCTTCTGGAGACTACAATCAATTCTGGCACGATCGGAATTATCTCTTAAACGCAAATCAGGTCAAGGCAGAGGTGGTCTTTACCCATGGTTCCCAAGACTGGAACGTCAAGCCGCTTCACGTCTTTAACATGTTCCAAGCCCTTCCAGCAAGCATCAAGAAACACCTCTTCTACCACAATGGTGCCCATGTCTACCTCAACAACTGGCAATCCATTGACTTCCGTGAGAGCATGAACGCCCTTCTCTCTAAAAAATTGCTGGGCTACGATTCAAGCTATGAATTGCCTACTGTCATCTGGCAGGACAATACAGGAGAACAAAGTTGGACTTCCTTGGATGATTTTGGCAACCAAACAAGTCAGCGGACCTTCCTACTCGGAGACGATGAAAGTCATCCAAAACCGCTATGCGACGGAAGATTACGAGCGCTATGGCAAGGCTTATCCGACCTTCTTAAGCGATCTCTACCAAGACAAGGCCCAACAGGTGACGATCGACCTTCCAATCGAAGAAGACCTGCACCTCAACGGGAAACCTCGCCTTCACCTACGACTTCACTCCAGCACCAATAAAGGCCTTCTCTCAGCCCAACTCTTAGAGCTTGGAAGCAAGAAATACCTCCAACCCTATCCTGCAGTCTTATCGGTCCGTACACTGGATAACGGTCGCTACCATATGCTAGACAACTTGACCGAGTTGCCATTCAAGGAAGCTGGCCAACGAGTCATTTCGAAAGGTTATCTCAACCTCCAAAACCGGCATGACCTCTTAGAGGTTGAAGCTGTAACGCCAGGTGAGTGGATGGAATTTGACTTTGATCTCCAACCAACCATCTACAAGCTCGAAAAAGGGGCAACTCTTCGCTTGGTCCTTTACACGACGGACTTTGAAATCACTGTGCGTGATCAAACCGATTACCAACTCACCATCGACTTAGCACAATCAAGCCTCCATCTTCCTGAAATGACAGAGGCCCACTAATCGTGGTATCAAGGCTTAGCCTTTCTTTGCTTCATTTGACAGCTTAGCCTACTTATGTTACTATCTAATAGAGTATTTCATAGAAAAAGATATTAGAGGAAGTTATGGCGATTGAAAAAACTGTCAGCGAAATTGCTGAAATTTTAGGAGTCAGCCGCCAGGCGGTCAATAACCGTGTCAAGGCGCTGGCTCCAGAAGATACCCAAAAAAACGAAAAAGGGGTTACCGTTGTAACCCGTAGTGGCTTGATCAAGCTCGAAGAAATCTACAAAAAAACTATTTTTGAAGATGAGCCAGTCAGCGATGATGTGAAGCAACGCGAATTGATGGAAATTTTGGTAGATGAAAAAAATGCTGAAATCGTCCGTCTCTACGAGCAACTCAAAGCCAAAGACGAGCAACTCGCTAAGAAAGATGAACAGTTGCGCGTGAAAGACGTTCAAATTGCTGAAAAAGATAAGCAATTGGACCAACAACAACAATTGACTTTACAAGCAATGAACGACCGCGATACCTTGAAACTTGAACTCGAACAAGCCAACGAAAAAGTTCAAGAGCAAGAAAGCAAAGGTTTCTGGGCGCGCGTTTTCCGTCGATAATCCGGGGCTGGATCCTACCAGTCCCTTTTCTTTTCTACCACAGGAGATTTCCCATGAAAGCATTAGAAGATTATATCGCCTTTGACCTCGAATTTAACCAATACGAAGGCGCCTATCAGATCATCCAAGTGTCTGCCGTACGTTTCACGGACGGTAAAGAAGTCGATCACTACGACTCCTACGTTTACACCGATAGCCCCTAAAAAGCTTTATTAACGGCCTGACTGGCATTACCCAGGACAAGATCCAAAATGCCCCACAACTAGAACAGGTCCTCAGCGAATTCAAGGCCTTCGTTGGAGACCGGCCCTTGATCGGATACAATGCCAAAAAGAGCGACCTTCCCATCCTGCTTGAAAATGGGCTGGATCTAGAAGACCAGTACGCTGTCGATGTCTTTGACGAGGCTTTCAAACGTCGTCCATCTGACCTCCACGGCATTAAAAATCTCCAACTCCACACCGTTGCAGAATTTTTGGGAGTCGCAGGAAAATCACACGATAGCTTAGAGGACGCCCGCATGACAGCCCTTGTCTACGAACAATTCCTCGAATTTGATCAAGGCCGCACCCTCCTTGAAGAGCAAGAGAACTTCTCCACCAACCCCTTCGGAGGCTTGGACTTATCCGGATTTTTTGATGAATAAAAAGAGGCTCAAAACTGAGCAGTACTCCTAGAGTTAGATGTTTTCATATCTTTCTTTGGGGGTGCTTTTTATTTCATTTCTGTAAAGATTGACTAAAGTAAATTTTCATCCGACAGACAAGTAGAGCATTTGCAAAGGCTTAACTTAAAATATTAGTTATTAAAGATTTAATCATTTCTAATTTTTTGAATATTCATTGACCAGACTTATTTTTTTAGATGTATAATGAGCATGTGAAAATATATCACAAAGAATAATATGTAATAAAGATTTAAATGATTACATCTGATATTTCTCAACCATAGGGTTCTATTTTTCTAGGAGAGATTTATGATTAATATCTTTAAATATCTTGATAAAAAAACAAAATACCTAACCATTATTGGAGCACTGGCAAATGGGGGTCTCGCATTAGGGCAACCCTTGGTTGTTGCCAAAGCACTATCGATAGATCAAAATAACCTTACCTATTCCTCTATTTGGAAATTTGCTCTCTTTGGTTTTTCTGTCTATTTCGCTTTGTATAGTCTAATGTTATTTTGTAATCATGCAAATAATGTCTTTAGACGTGAAATTCACATGAATATCCGAACGGCCCTTTTTCAGAAATTAATGGAAGACAGGGAATATAGTGAAGATGAAAAGATTACCATGCTGACACAGGATATGGAATTTCTAGGAGATAACTTTTTTGAACGCTATATGTCTATTTCATGTTGGGGATTTGGAGCACTGATTACGGCGATCTATATCATTGCCCAAAATGTTTTATTGGGTTCTATCTTTGTTTTCTTCACAATCTTACGTCCCATTCCACAATTCTTGATGAATAATAAGCTAAAGAATTCAGGGGATGAAATGTCTCAGGGAAGAACAGCCGTTCATAACCAAATCTCTGATAGTATTCGAGGGGCTCAAACCTTGCGGATGAATCAGGCCTTGCCTGAAAATTCTCAGCGCGTCTGGAATATCAACCTACGTTATCAGCGAGCCATTCAAAAGTTTGTTTTTACCCATAATATTGTTTTCTTTTGTAATGGTTTTATGGTCTTTCTGAGCCAAGTACTCCCCTTGGTATTAGGGTTCTTCCTTGCTATGCAGGGTCATCATGTTTCAGTGGCTAGCCTGGTTGCTATGTATATTGCTGCTGGTCAACTGGTAGGACCTATCCAAAATATCATGTATGATGTGGTTGAAGTACAAGGAGCCAAAACAACGGCAGAAAAGATTTTCGGAATTTTAAATCGAGCAGATGATAGTGAAACGGACAATCATTCGATCTCTCAAGTAGAAGAACTAGAAATTTCTCATTTAAGTAAATCTTATAATGGTAGAGAGATTATTCGCGATCTTAATCTAGCCATTCGACAAGGCGAAAAAGTCCTCATCAAAGGGCCAAGTGGCTGTGGGAAATCAACCCTCTTTAGAATGATCACAGGAGAAGAAAAGCCGGATGCCGGAACGATTACTTGTCGTACAAGGGATGGAGTTAAAACAAGTCACTTTGTTCGTCAGGTAGGCATTATCAGCCAGCATCCTTTCCTCTTTAATGATACTATTCGCTACAATCTCAGTTTGGGACAAGAGTTTTCAGATCAAGAATTGGAGACTGTTTTGAGACAGGTCAAACTCGACCATGAACTCACTGATGGACTTGATTTTGTAATCACTAATAACGGAGAAAATATTTCAGGCGGACAACGTGTCCGGATTGAACTAGCCCGCTTCCTACTTCGTAAAAAGGATATTTTATTAGCAGATGAGGTAACTGCAGCTCTTGACGCAGAAAATAGCCAGATGGTTCGAGACTTGATTTTCTCACTACCGATGATGGTGTTAGAAATCGCTCACCATATAGATAATGAAAGTCGATACGATCAAGTCATTGAACTAAGAAAAGAATAAAATTTCTGACACTAACCTAAAAACAAATCGTTAGTATATTAAAGAAAAAAGAGGCTCAAAACTGAGCCTCTTTTAAATGAGTTCTAATTTTGAAATGAACCAAGAAAAAAATACTAAAACTTTCCGCCGTGAGAAAAGTGCTAGAAACAAAATTGTTTCTAGCACTCGGGAGTTTTGGAACCTTAGGTCCAAAACTAAGTCATGGAACTTCCTGGATTGCTGAAATCATCCACTGGATAATTTCACCTAACCTCCGTACTCACCTAAGGAAAGTTTTTTAGAAGACTTTTTCTTCAATCTAAAAAAGGCTCAAAACTGAGCCTTTTTTGAGTTAATGAAAACTTCCTTAGCTTAAAATGGTAATTTCCCTGCGAAAGCACCGAGTTTTTTCTTAGTTGCTGCATCAATTTCTTCAATCGCAGCATTGATGGCTTGCACCGTCATATCAGAAAGAGTTTCTGTATCTTTTGGGTCGACCACTGCGGCATTAAAATCGATGGAAACAACCTTCTTATCACCTGTAAGAGTTGCAACAACCAAATCCTGAGCAGATTTCCCTACAAATTGAGTTGCGGCTAATTCCGCTTGACTTTGCTCCATTTGCTTTTGCAATTTTTGAGCTTGCTTCATCATATTTTGCATATTCATCATAGCAATGACATTCCTTCCAACTTCTGAAATTTACAGTTCATTATACCATTTTTTAGACACTTGGAAAAGCTTTGAGCTGGGGAAGCTCTGATTCTTCTTTGATCTTGGATTCGATCTATAGTATAATGTTACAAGAAATTTCACGAAATAGAAAAAGAGGTTACCGTGTTATATAAGATCATCCAACAATACTGGGACAAACGCTACCAGGGCTATAAGCCCAGATAACTAGCCAGCGCCTAAAGACGCTGGCTTTCACTTTGTTCAAGCCTTATTGCATTTGACTCGTCACAAGCCTCTCAAAGAGGCATATGTACTACTTGCCACTATCCCTAAAGGGATCTTCATATTCTTTTACACTCAACTTATCTAAAGCAATATCTTTTCGCTCTTGTTCCTGAATGTATTTCTTTATTGTGGCTTCGTTGAGGCCAACTGTACTTACATAATATCCCTCTGCCCAAAAATGTCGATTTCCAAACTTATATTTCAGATTGGCGTGTTTATCGAACATCATTAGAGCACTTTTACCTTTTAAATATCCCATGAAATTTGCAACACTAATTCTAGTTGGAATGCTTACCAACATATGAACATGATCTGGCATTAAATGGCCTTCGATATTGATTATAGATCACTTTTCGTCTATACTTAGGGGTGAACACAATGTGATATTTACACATCCATTTTGTGTGTGATAAACTATGTGCTTCTTGAGCCATATTTTTCTCCTTTCGCTTTACAATTGGCTTGAACACCTTAATTGTATCGCGTTTGGAGTTTTTTTGGTATAACCTTCGATGTGCACCCGCATATGATATAAGTATGCACTTAGGAATATGAATAAAAAAATAACAATAAAAACCAACGATGGTTGACTTTTTTAACAAAAAATCTTAAAATAAGACTATAAAATTTAAAGAGGTACTCTATGGAAAAATTATCAACACAAATCTTTAAGTTTGCTCAAGTGTTCTCAACAAGTCATAAGAGAGAGATTGAGGAAATATTTTCTGATAATGAGTTTGAAACTAAAAATAGCCAGCCCATTTTAACTTGGGATTTTATTTATCGTGATATTGTAAATACCGCAAGAGCAAATGATTTAACATCACCCTCTATGGATATGGGGGCTCTATGGACGGCAAGAGGAGTAATTATTGAAGGTATCCTATATGTTTTTATGATGAAGAAAAGATTTGAAGATGTCATTGATAAATACGAAAAGCATCACTATCTTACTTGTATAGCACGTTCGAAAAATTCACATCTAAATGGGAAAGAAGACAATAAACTATCAACTGAATTATTTAACAACCTAGATAATGATGAGCTGAGCAATTCACAAATTGAACAAGCTAAGAAATTATTGGGAAATCATTATAATTCTATTGATGAGATTAGGGTCGTTACCTTTGATAAAAAAACTAAAGAAGTGACTGTTAATCAAGTAAATGCATTTTGTGAGTTTATTGATGCAGTAAATATCACAGAATTTGATTTTTCAGAACTTGAAGAGGATGGACGCGAAAATAGCCCTGAAAAACCTCTTGTTGCATTGAAATCTGGCGTACAGAAACAATTGGAGTCACAAATGCATGTTAGTCTTCCTTTTGAAAAGAGAGAAGAGAATGGTAAGTAATGATATTTTATATAAAAACAGGAGTAAACAATGCTTCAGATTAGTTTTAATGGTAAACGTTTAAAAGAGGCAAGGCTTTTTAATAAAAAAAGTATTACTCAGATTGCAGAGTTTTTAAATGTTTCAAAACAAATGGTTTCTAAATATGAAAAAGGACGAGCGACGCCTAGTGAAGAATCTTTAGAAATTTTGGAGAAGGAATTAAAATTTCGAGAGATTTCTATTTTTGGGAATGATAATTTTACCTTAAGTTCTACAGGGACATTTTTTAGAAGTCGTTACACAGCGACTCAAACAGAAAAAATGCCAGCAGAGATAAATAAAAACTACGTAGCTTTAATAAGAGATTATTTGGGGAAATTTATTGATTTTCCAAATCTTGATTGGGAAATTTCTGGTTTGGATTTTACTCCTAAAGAATATGCAAGTTATGTAAGAGAAAAGTGGAAGTTGGGAGATAGGCCAATCGATAACTTATCTTTATTGATGGAAGAAAAAGGGTTTGTTATTTCTAGAATAGACACTCAAAGTGATAAAGTTGATGCATTTGGTTCAGCTGTTAAAGTAAACAATAATGAGTACTATGTTGTAATGTTAGAAGGCACAGACTATTCATTCTATCGCCAGCAATTTAGTTTAGCCCATGAATTAGGACATTGGTTAATGCATGAAAATTGTAAGTTCCCTCAAGAAATGGGGGCGATTGAGTATAAGCAAATGGAAGACGAAGCAAATGAGTTTGCTGCAGAGTTTTTATTACCGAAGGACTCATTTAAACGTTCTATTATTGGTCACGAAAAGGACATAGAGTACTATAGGCATCTAAAGAGAATTTGGCAAGTCTCAATTAGTATGATGATAATGCGTTCTAAGTCATTGGACATCATAGATTCTAACGAGTATACAAACTTGTATAAAAAACTTAGTTATAGAGGCTGGAGAAAAAATGAGCCTCTAGACTCAACGAAATTGATTAGCAACCCTCTATCTTTAAAACAATCTGTAGAATTATTAGTGGAAAATAGAATTGTTATGGATATATCTGCTGATATTTACAGAGTATACAATAAATTATTGCCGAATTTTTTTAATTGAGAAATTATGTAATTTAGAGGAAGGTTATCTTGATGAATTGAATGATAAGTATCCAAATATTATTAGTCTAAATAAGGAAAGAATAAGAAGAGCATAGAATAGTTATATAGAAAAATTAGTTAGATTTGGAAAACAGCCAAGAATTTTAAAAGTATTTTGTGGTTAATCATTTTATTAAGGTTATAAAAAGTGGGAGAGTAATGGATATAGGTATTGTATTATCTTGACCATCCCAATCAGCTTTATAATAATTTATTCGATAATCTGAAGATTGAAGAGAAATATTTGCTATTTTCTTTACTTCAATTTGATAGTTTTCCTGTTGAAGAAGAGTGGTTAATAAATTCACTTCATACTTTGGAACTTAATCCAATATTTGATTTTTAAAAAAATCGTTAAAAAAACTAGATGGATCATGGCTTGCTTTTTACAAAGGAAAGCTTCGACAGTATAAGTAAGGTGGACTTTTTTTAATCCTAGTATTATTGACTTTTTAAATGATAAATTAAAAAGAGTATCCCAATATAACCCAAAAAAATAACTCAGAATTCTATTTATCTTCATCAATTATGTAAAGGATGTGATAGTTATATTTTAGGTGAATTAAATGACACACAGGTTATGTTTTTTTAGTAAACTATTAGCTGATTGGAACAACTTCAAAGATAAAGATGATTTTATTGGCGAAAAAAATCCTATCCATTATATATTTAAATCAATTTTCAAAAATTTAAGACTGATTTTGAGGAGTTGCTGAGAATATATGATGGGCGAAATAATTTAAATATTTATCAGAATGGGTGGAGTAATGTTATTAGTCAGATTTATTTTTTTCTGATGATAAAGCAATGAAAAGAATATTTCTGAGTATTCTTGATGATAAAAGTGTTTTAGATAAACTAGTAAATAGTCCTTATCTTGACTCGAAAGAACTAGATGCTATTGTAAATGCAATAAGTGAGATAATTTATGAGGTAAGTATAGAAGATGATGATTATCAAGAAAGTTCTTTAAAAGAGATGTACTGCTATAGCGTTTTTAGACAGAAAAAAATTGAGTTGCTCCAAGATTATTTAGACAGTAGCAGTACTTTGGAAGAGGAAGACGTTGATTTTACTAATGACCCAGATGGCTTTGATTTGGATTGGGAAGTTGAAGGGCAGGTTTCAGAATTTCAAGAAAAGTTAACTGAAAAGTTAACGGATATTTATCAATGGGATGATATCAAAGTGGAGAAATTTGATTATTCCAGTTTACAACTCAATCTTGAAGAATATCTGCAACAGAAATACAATAGCTTTTTATATGCGGATGAAGCCTATGATAGATGGAGAGATGCGCAACTTGAAGAAAGGAATACAGAAGAAAGTGATACATTAGAAAGTATTTTAAACAAACCATTGCTATAAAATTAAAAAACAGCATTATCGTGTAAGATACTGCTGTTTTTTTGATTTACAAAAGAAGATACTGCTATTGTATTTTTTTTGTCTTGTTGGTATAAATTTAGCTAATTTTTAGTTTGATTTAGTGAATTTAGAAAGGCTTTAAATCAATATTTCTGACGATTACAAGACTCAAAAAAACTGAATAAATTTTGCATATTCATCATAGTAATTACATTCCTTCCAACTTCTGAAATTTACAGTTCATTATACCATTTTTTAGATGCTTGGAAAAGCTTTGGATAGTAATCATGAAAAGCTTCTTTCACTCTAGATTGATATTTAAGCTTTCACTACAAAATGAAAGAGACCCTTTTTGAGCCTCTCTCAGAAAATAATAAAATGTATTAGGATAAAATCATCGAAGCCACAATTGGACTAATGAATACATACAAAATTCCTGTGATCCCAATTGCCAATCCTGCCATAGCACCGGCCACATGACCATACTTAAACGCTGTCCCTGTTCCTACTGCATGTCCTGTTCCGCCAAGGGCTAACCCAATAGCTACTGGATCTTTTATTTTTAACAGTTTCAATATCGTTGGACCTAAGACACTTGTTAATAATCCAGTTGCTACAACTACCACAAGAGTAATGGTCGTAATTCCTTGCATTTTTTCAGTAATTCCAACTGCCATTGCAGTCGTAACCGATTTTGGAAAGAGCGAAATGGCTAGAAAGTACTTCATTCCAAATGCTTTCGCAATCAAGGCTGTAAAAATCGTATTCACAATAACCGCTACTGTTGAGCCGATCAAAATACTCCGTGCATGATGCTTCATCAAATGGAAACTTTTATAGAGAGGAATTCCCAAGGCGACTGTCGATGGTCCAATCAACTGATTTAACAGGGAACCACCGACATAGTAATCTTTATAAGAAATTCCTGTAATCATTAAGAATAAGATAACGATTACTGTAGCCACTAAAAGTGGCGTTGTTATTGGATGGGGATATCTGCGGAAAATTAACATCCCAATCAAATAAGCCCAAATAGATAAAACAATCCCAAATAAAGGATTACTCGCAAAATTAGCCATGCTTGCGTCCCCCTTCTGGATAATCACCTTCAAAACGATTTTTTATAAAACTAACCACAATTGCAATTAAAGCCACATTGATGACCAAGGCTCCAACTAGAATCAACATGATCGGAAATAGATAAGGCGCAATCACATGGAATTTATCCATGATACCGACCGCAGGGGGAAGAAACAGAATCGTCATGTTAGCTAACAAAAAATTTCCTACCATATTGACGTGGCGCATGCGTAGTAACTTAAACTGTAATAATAAAAATAGGATCAACAGCCCGATCATACTTCCAGGAATTGGTAAGTGCAACCCATCAGAAATGATTTCACCAATTAATGAAATCGTGAATATAATCGTCAGTTGTACATATAATTTCATCTTCATCTCCCTTTTTATGGATCATTTCCAATAAGGATTCGTATCCTCGCTTCTGCTTACTTAGAAGTAAACATCCATTTATCCCTATCAGTTTACTCCTTTTCGGAAAATTTGCAAGCTTTTTTCTAAAAAAATAAAACAAATTACCAAAAATTGAAGCTACTATTTTGATTCATGACATCCATTTTATGATACAATGAAACAAAAACCGTAAAAATCACCAAGAAAGGATCTACATGACTCATTTTCACACCATTATCATCGGTGGTGGCCCAGCAGGTATGATGGCGACCATTGCCAGCGCCTCTTATGGCCAACCTACACTACTGATCGAAAAAAATAAAAAGTTGGGCAAGAAACTTGCAGGTACCGGAGGAGGTCGCTGTAATGTCACAAACAACGGGACCTTAGACGATTTGATGGCCGGTATCCCTGGAAATGGGCGCTTCCTTTACAGTGTGTTTTCCCAATTTGATAATCATGATATCATCCATTTTTTTACCGATAATGGCGTCAAGTTAAAAGTCGAAGACCATGGCCGGGTCTTTCCTGTTAGTGATCAATCTCGCACCATTATTCAAGCCTTAGAAAATAAGATCCTCGAGCTTGGTGCTAGCATTGCCACCAACTGTGAAGTGGTCTCTGTCACCAAGCCAGAAGACGTCTTCATCGTCAAATCATCTGAAAACACTTGGACAGCCGATAAGCTGATCGTCACAACTGGAGGCAAATCCTACCCTTCTACCGGCTCTACTGGCTACGGACATGAAATCGCCCGCCACTTCAAACACACCATTACGGATCTCGAAGCGGCAGAAAGCCCTCTTTTGACAGATTTTCCACACAAGGCCCTCCAAGGGATCTCTCTGACAGATGTGACCCTCAGCTACGGCAAACACATCATCACACACGACCTTCTCTTTACCCATTTTGGACTTTCTGGCCCTGCAGCCCTTCGGATGTCCAGCTTTGTTAAAGGCGGTGAAATCTTATCTCTGGACCTCCTTCCGACCACTTCTTCTCAAGAGTTAAAAGACTTTCTAGAAGAGCATCGAGAAAAGGCGATTAAAAATAGTCTCAAAATCCTGCTTCCTGAACGGTTAGCTGATTTCTTGGCGCAAGGATTCCCTGAAAAAGCCAAGCAACTCACTCCTCCTCAGACAGAAGAGCTCATTCACAAGATCAAAGAGCTGCCTATCCCCGTCACCGGGAAGATGTCTCTAGCCAAGTCCTTTGTAACCAAGGGCGGTGTCAGCCTCAAAGAAATCAATCCTAAAACCCTAGAAAGTAAGCTCGTTCCTGGACTCCACTTTGCAGGAGAAGTCCTCGATATCAATGCCCATACAGGCGGTTTTAATATCACATCCGCCCTCTGCACCGGTTGGGTAGCAGGGAGCCCTCATTACTGATAGAAATTCACTAACTTTATTCTTCATCTATTGAAATAAAATTTTTAAAAATTCTTTACAAGTTAGTATTTACTTGATAGAATGGATTGGTATAAAATTTATAAAGGAGATTATTAGAATCATGGATTTTGATTTTAGTGTTAAACTCTTTTCAGAGTTTATTGGAACGGCTTTGCTGCTTATCCTCGGAAATGGTGCAGTTGCAAACGTCGAATTAAAAGGAACAAAAGGTCATCAAAGCGGTTGGCTTGTCATTGCGATCGGATATGGGATGGGAGTAATGATTCCAGCCTTGATGTTTGGTAATGTTTCAGGAAACCACATTAACCCAGCCTTCACTCTTGGACTTGCAGTTAGCGGACTCTTCCCATGGGCAAATGTTTTACCATACATTGTTGCTCAACTTCTTGGAGCTATGTTTGGACAATTGGTTGTCGTTGCGACTCACCGTCCATACTACATCCAAACTGAAAATCCTAACAACATCTTAGGAACATTCTCAACGATTTCTAGTTTGGATAAAGGAACTCCTGAATCACGCAAGGCTGCTACAATTAATGGCTTCATCAACGAGTTTGCCGGATCATTCGTCCTTTTCTTTGGTGCCCTCGGCTTGACGAAACATTTCTTTGGTGCAGAAGTTGCAGGTCTTGCTCAAAAAGCTGCTGCTGAACAAGGAGGCGTCTTTGATGCTACCACATCAGCAGCAAAATTGGCTTTATCACAAGCACATGCTTCAGGTTTAGGAATTGCTCACTTGGCTCTTGGATTCCTTGTTATGGCTCTTGTTACGTCACTTGGAGGTCCTACTGGACCTGGTTTGAACCCTGCACGTGACTTTGGTCCTCGTTTGGTCCATGCCTTCCTTCCAAAGTCTATCTTGGGAGAACACAAAGGGGATTCTAAATGGTGGTATGCTTGGGTACCAGTTGTAGCCCCAATTCTTGCTGCTATCTTAGCTGTATTATTGTTCAAAGTTATCTATCTTCGTTAATCTATCTAAAAAGACGAACTCGATTTTCCATCGAGTTCGTCTTTTTATTGTTCTTTGGTTAATGAAAAACGGAAATCATTGTATTTGGTGTAGTCAAATTCTGTATTGACAGGCGCTGTGAAAACAATCGGGGTATAATGGCCTTCTTCTAAGACAAAACCTGGCTCCAGTCGGAAGTTGGCTACACCTAGCCCTGTGATCCCAGGAAGCAAGGCATCAGCTCCATCCAATCCTTCTGACTCCCAATAATAGATATTGCCTGTTGCTTGGACGGCTCTTGCTGTATAGGTCGCTGTCCGAGTCGGTTCGCTATCGTTCTTGAAGCTAACCACTGTTGTCACATTTCCATTGGCATCCACTGTCATTTTAATCGCATCCGCTTGTGGACTAGATCCTACCCAAGTTCCCACCAATTCTGCAGGGACAGTAGCTTGCGTCGTAGTAGACGCATTCTCGGTCTTACCAGAGTCTTTGCAGCTGTCGCGCTACCTGCTTGAGTCGAAGAGCTAGCTGTATCGTTTGCCTGAGAAGAAGATGCTGCACTCTTTTTGCTATTACTTTTAGCTTTTTTCTCTACCTTGCTGGTAGATGCTTTTTCGGATGAGGAAGCTGTTTTTTTATCCTTAGCACCACAACCACCGAGAGCTAGACCAAGTGAAGCAGCCACCAGAACAGCGGCACTCCAACGGAAGATTGATTTTTTCATACGATCACCTCTTTATCTTTCTGACTCCCATTATACTCCAATTATTACAAAAATAAAGTCTTTTTGTAATAATTGTAATTTTTTTGTAACATATTTTTCCATTTAAAATACCAATCGTAATAGGGCGATCAAGACAATTCCAAACAAAACGGTTCCCATAAGGTTTTTGTAACGAAAGGCTACAAAGAGACTGGGAATGGTCACCACTAGGTCCAACCAGTGAAACTGCGGGAGGCTTCCAATTTTCCCATCTACTAAGCTTGATAAAACCAAGGCAAAGATAATGGAAATAGGCAGGTATTTGAGAAAGCGTGTTACAGGAGCCGGCAGTCCCTTGTATTTGACTAAGAGGAAGGACAAGATCCGAGGAATCCAGGTAACGAGGGCTGAGGCCAGAATGGCCATGAAGATATAACTATTCACGCGCATCACAGACCACCCCCACAAAACAGCCGATCAAGGTTGCAGCTAGCACAGCTAGCGGTTGCGAAACAAAAAAGAGTAAGAGAAAGAAACTCACTGCTACTGCTAACAGCACCATGAGCATAGTCTTGGTCTTTTCTGTCAGTTGCATTCCTTGAAACTGGGCTGCAAAAATTCCAATAAACATAGCTACTAAGGCAAAATCAAGCCCAAAGCCTTTGGATCAGGTAGGAGAGATCCTAGAGCCGTTCCAAGTACAGTAGCACCGATCCAGGCCACATAGCCTATTAGATTGTTCCCATGCATCCAAGGAACTGTAATGGTGTCCGTCTTTAACTTCTCACTCAAGTAGACCCCATAACTCTCATCGGTCAGGAGGCTTCCAATCCCGATGGTATGAGCGAGACTCGTATCCTTAAAGTCAGACGACGTATGCAGACTCATCAACATATTCCGGAGATTGATCAAACACACCGTCAAGGCCATATTCAAGATCGAAGAATGGGCCGCAATCAGAGAGATCATCGCAAACTGGGCCGCCCCAGCATAGACCAAGATACTCATCAAGGCCATCTCTAAAGGAGAAAGATAAGGAGACGCCACCACACCGCAAGCCAGGCCAATACTGATATAGCCCAAAGCCGTCGGTAGCGCGTCTCTCACCCCCTGCCAAAAATCTTTTTCCACTCTCTCACTCCTTTCTGAATCATTGACCTCTATTATAACACAAGAAAAAAGGTTGAAAAAGGACCAATGAAAGAGAAAGCTTTATAATCCCTTTGCAAATCCGCTACTAGTTGGTGAGATCCCAGTAAAAAAGCCATTGGAATCGCACATCCAATTGGCTCCTTTTTCTTATTCGATTCCTTCAAAGGCCAGGCTTGGCTTAGCATTGAGATCTAAGCTAGCAAAATTTCCCTTATTCCACTCGCTGACACTGGCATAGGCAATCATCCCCGCATTATCCCCACAGAGGCGCAGAGGAGGAATGATGACCTTAACATCGGTGATCTCAGAAGCCAGGCGTTCACGAAGACCTTGATTGGCCGCGACTCCACCAGCGACGACTAGGGTTTTGACTGGATATTTTTCCAAAGCTTTCTTAGTCTTGGCTATGAGAATGTCTAATACGGCGGCCTGAAAACTTGCAGACAAGTCTGCATTGGAGAGGCTTTCTCCTTTTTGCTCAGCATTATGGTGCAGATTGATAAAGGCTGATTTGAGCCCTGAAAAGGAGAATTCCAGATTGTCTTCCTTGATCATAGCCCGTGGGAAATCATAGATATCAGCCCCTTGGTGGGCCAGCTGATCAATCTCACGTCCTGCTGGATAGGTCAAGCCCATCACACGCCCAACCTTGTCATAAGCCTCTCCGACAGCATCATCACGGGTCTCTCCGACGATCTTATAATCACCCGCTTCACTGACGTAGACTAGCTCAGTATGTCCTCCACTCACCAGCAAGGCCAAAAGCGGAAACTCTAAGGGCTCGACGCTTTGAGCGGCCATCAAGTGCCCTGCCATATGATTGACTGGAATCAAAGGGAGTCCATGCGCCCAGGCAAAGGCCTTGGCCGCTGCTAGGCCGACCAAGAGAGCTCCAACCAGGCCTGGACCGTAGGTAACAGCCACAGCTGTGACATCGGCTTCTGTAATGCCGGCTTCTTCTAAGGCTTCTTCAATACAAGCTGTGATGACTTCCACATGGTGACGAGAGGCTACCTCAGGCACCACCCCACCAAAACGCTTGTGACTTTCGATTTGACTGGCAATGACATTGGACAAGAGTTGGTCGTCATTTTTCAAGACAGCCACACTGGTCTCATCACAAGATGTCTCAAAAGCCAAAATATATCTATCTTTCATTTGGGTTCCTCTTCATGATCACAGCATCCTCTATGGGATCGTGATAGTAGTTTTTCCTCCGTGCAATTTCTTCAAAATGCATTTTTTTGTATAGGCCTTGGGCCGGTTGATTGGACACGCGCACTTCTAAGAAAATCTCTTTTTGGTCCGGCAACTGCGCGAGTAACTGCTGAGCTAGGCCTTGGCCTTGAAAGGCGCGCTTGACCGCAATCTGTAAGACTTCTGCTTCATAGAGAGTTTCTTGAATGGCGACAAACCCAAGGACTTGTCCTTCATCCACAGCTAGGAAATAGAAGATCGATTCCTGCTCCAAATCAGCTTCAATCTGCTCCAACTTCCAGGGACTAGCTTCATAGACATCTTCCAGCACAGCGAGAATGGCGGCCGCATCCTGGATGCTCCCTTTCCTGATTGTTCCTTTCATCATAGACGCTTGATGTAAGAGGTCGTTGTTTCCGTGTGGTCTTTGAGCCAATTTTCCTCTGCTTCGACCCGTTTGAGATAACGAGGGACAAATCATGGAGGCTAACAGGCGCTTGTTTGAGGCCGAGACGTCCGATTTTCACTGCATCTGGCAGCGTTTCATAGTAAGTAGCACTTTGCAGGCTAGAGGCAATCTGCTCCTTAAAGGCAGTGACTTCTCCGACAAAGGTGACCGGCTCACTCGTCGCTGCATGCTTTAGGACTTCCTCAAATGGAAAATGCCCTTCTGGTGCGACCAGCTGATCATCTTGGTAAAAACCTGCATAAACGTTGTTCCGACGGGCATCCATGACAGGCACTACCAAACCTTCTAGATCATCTGGCACTAGGGCTAAGAGGCTCGAAACCCCGACCAACTCAATCCCTAAAGTATGAGCCAAGGTCTTTGCCGTTGCGACCGCAATGCGCAGTCCAGTGTAGCTCCCAGGACCTTCTGCCACCACGATGCGATCCAAGTCCTTGGGTGTCAAGTCGATTTGTTGCATCAAAAAATCGATGACCGGCATCAAGGTAATACTATGATTTTTTTTAATGGTTAATGTTGTTTCTGCAAGTAGAGTCTCATCTTCTAAAATCGCTACAGAAAGAGCCTTACTCGAGGTATCAAATGCTAATAATTTCATTTCCTACTCCTCTTGAACTGGATTATATTATACTACAAATTCCCTTCAAATCCCAGCGAAACTCTCCTCTAGAGCGCAGGATTTTCCTATCCAAAACCGCTAAAAAGCTTCTCTATTATAGGTCTTTGCCTCTCTGACTTTTCCAGTCTATCTTTTACTTACAGGCAAATTTATGATATAATGATAATTAATTGTATCGAATCAGGTCCACTAGTTGCGAGTAGGAAACTCTAGTGATTGCACTCCTTCGTAGCTAACAATTAGACCGAAATAATGAAAGGAAAATTACTTCATGATTTACAAAGTTTTTTATCAGAAAACAAAAGACCGCAACCCTCGTCGTGAAACAACGCATGCACTTTATCTCGATATTGATGCACCAAATGAACGCGAAGGACGCATCCAAGCTCGTCAATTGGTTGAAGCAAACACAGATTTCAACATTGAATTTATCACACCACTTTCTGAGCAACACCTTGCTTACGAGAAAGAGTCAGGTGCTTTTGAACTAACGGAGTACTAATCCATGGCTTATACCTTAAAACCTGAAGAAGTTGGTGTATTTGCCATTGGTGGACTTGGAGAAATCGGAAAAAATACCTACGGGATCGAATACCAAGATGAAATCATCATTGTCGATGCCGGGATCAAATTTCCAGAAGATGACCTCCTTGGGATCGACTATGTAATCCCAGATTACTCTTATATCGTTGACAATATCGATCGCGTCAAAGCGGTCCTCATTACCCACGGACACGAAGACCACATCGGTGGGATTCCTTTCCTTTTGAAGCAAGCCAATGTCCCTATCTACGCTGGACCTTTGGCACTTGCCTTGATCCGTGGAAAATTAGAAGAGCACGGTCTTCTTCGTGATGCCAAACTCTACGAAATCAACCAAAACACTGAGCTTCAATTTAAAAATCTTAAAGCAACCTTCTTCCGTACGACTCACTCGATTCCAGAACCTTTAGGGATTGTGATTCACACCCCTCAAGGAAAGATTGTCTGTACCGGAGACTTCAAATTTGACTTCACACCTGTTGGAGAACCGGCTGACCTCCATCGTATGGCGGCCCTTGGTGAAGAAGGCGTTCTCTGTCTGCTTTCAGACTCAACCAACGCGGAAATCCCAACCTTTACTAACTCTGAAAAAGTGGTTGGCCAATCCATCATGAAGATCATCGAAGGCATCCATGGGCGCATCATTTTTGCCTCCTTTGCTTCGAATATCTTCCGTCTCCAACAAGCTGCTGAGGCCGCTGTTAAGACCGGTCGTAAGATCGTCGTCTTTGGACGCTCGATGGAAAAAGCCATCGTCAATGGAATCGAGCTTGGCTACATCAAGGTCCCTGCTGGAACCATTATCGAGCCAAATGAGATAAAAGACTATGCGGCTAATGAAATCCTGATCATGTGTACAGGAAGCCAAGGAGAGCCAATGGCAGCCCTCTCTCGGATTGCCAACGGAACGCACCGCCAAGTGCAACTCCAACCAGGAGATACCGTGATCTTCTCTTCTAGTCCGATTCCTGGAAATACAACCAGTGTGAATAAATTGATCAATACGATTTCTGAAGCGGGTGTAGAGGTCATTCACGGGAAGATCAACAACATCCATACCTCTGGACACGGGGGGCAACAAGAACAAAAACTCATGCTCCGCTTGATCAAACCAAAATACTTCATGCCTGTCCATGGTGAATACCGGATGCAGAAGATCCACGCAGGACTTGCGCGTGATTGCGGAGTGGAAAAAGACAATATCTTCATCATGAGTAATGGTGATGTCCTCGCTCTAACAGCCAACTCTGCTCGGATTGCAGGAAGCTTTAACGCCCAAGATATCTATGTCGATGGAAACCGCATCGGGGAAATCGGGGCTGCTGTTCTTCGTGACCGGAGAGACCTTTCCGAAGATGGCGTCGTGCTTGCCGTTGCGACTGTTGACTTCAAATCGAAGATGATCCTGGCTGGACCAGACATCTTGAGCCGTGGTTTTATCTACATGCGTGAATCAGGAGATCTGATCCGTGAAAGCCAACGCATCCTCTTCAATGCTATTCGTATTGCCTTGAAGAACAAAGATGCCAATATCCAAACCGTCAATGGTGCGATTGTTAATGCCCTTCGCCCATTCTTATACGAGAGCACGGAACGTGAACCTATCATTATTCCAATGATTCTCACACCAGATGACGAAAATTAAAAAAACAACCAGTTGAGACCACTGTTTCAACTGGTTTTATGGGGCTCATTGTCAACTGTAGTGGGTTGATGAAAAGTTATAACCTGGAGAGTACCAACTTGGTTCTCTCCTTTTTGATGTTCAAAGCGATGAGGATTCTAGTTTTAAAGTTTTCAAAGTTCCGGAAGCCAAAAGCATTTCGCTTGATGACTTTGATGAGGTTATTAGTAGCCTCTAGTTTTGCATTTGAGTATGGCAGTTCCAGTGCGTTCATGATCTTGTCCTTATCTTTCAAAAAGGTCTTAAAAACAGTTTGAAAAATAGGATTTACACAAGAAATCGTTTCTTCAATCAGTTCAAAGAAATGGTCTGTTTGTTTCTCTTGGAAATGAAAGAGTAATAGTTGAAAGAGGTCATAGTGCTCTCTAAGGTCCTGAGAATATGAAAGCAACTTTTCTAAAATCTCTTTATTGGTCAAGTGTGAGCGAAAAGTTGGGCGATAAAAACGTTTATCGCTGAGTTTACGACTATCCTGTTGAATGAGTTTCCAGTAACGTTTCAATGCCTTATATTCGTGCGATTTTCTATCAAACTGATTCATGATTTGGATTCGAAGACGATTCATAGCTCGACTGAGATGTTGTACAATGTGAAAACGATCCAGAACGATTTTAGCGTTTGGAAATAGTTTTCTGGCAATATCGTAGTAGGGGCTAAACATGTCCATGGTAATGATTTTCACATGGCTTCTCACCTGTCTAGAATAGCGAAGGAAATGATTACGAATAGTTACTTGAGTCCGTCCATCCAGAATAGCTACGATCTTTCTGGAATCAAAATCCTGTGCAATGAAGCTCATCTTACCCTTCTTGAAGCTGTATTCATCCCAAGACATGTGAGTTGGAAGGAAAGATAAATCTGTCTTGAATTTGAATTCTTTCAATTTACGAATGACTGTCGAAGTAGAGACAGATAGACTTTCTGCGATAGTCGTCATAGGGACTTTCTCGATTAATTTTTGAGTAATTTTCTGGTTGACGATCGCTGAGATTTGGTGATTCTTTTTGACTAAGGAGGTCTCTGATACAGCCATTTTCCCACAGACTTTACAACGAAAACGACGTTTTCTCAATCGAATGAGGGTCTTGTATCCTGCACATTCGAGGTAGGGAATTTTAGATTCTTTTTGAAAGTCATATTTAGCCATTTGTCCTTGACAGTTGTGACATTTAGGGGCAGGATAATCGAGCTTAGCGATGACTTCTTTATGCGTTCCAGCATCAAGATAATCCAAGATTTTGATGTTCTTGTCTTTAATTCCGAGTAAGTTTGTGATAAAATTTAATTGTTCCATAAGATTCTTTCTAATGATGGTTTGGTCACTTTTCATTATAGGTCTTATGGGACTTTTTTTCTACAACAAAATAGGCTCCATAATTCCTATGGTGGTTTTACCCACTACAGAAATTATAGAGCCTTTTATGGTATCTTTTTGAGGATCAAAAAGAGAGTGGGACAGAAATCGGTAATTCGTTAGAATTCGATTTCGTCGTCCCACCTCCGCACAGTTGAGTAGGGCTGTAAAAGCTGATGAAATCAGCGTAGTAGAGCCCACTCAACCACTGCGTCTTGCTCGACAATCCAAAAATAATTGAGAAGCTAGGACTTGTGTCCTAGCCTCTTTACTCTTGTTTCTTAATAAAGATCTAAATAGTTGTCTACTTCCCATTGAGATACGAAAGTCGCATAGCTTGCCCATTCGATTCGTTTGGCTTCAAGGAAGCTGGTGTAGATGTGTTCACCCAAGGCAGCTTTCACCACTTCGTCTTCTGTCAAGGCTTTCAAGGCATTGTGAAGGGTAGAAGGGAGATCTGTGATTCCAGCTGCTCTACGTTCTTCCGGTGTCATCACATAGATATTTTCTTCGATCGGAGCAGGTGCTTCGATTTTATTTTCAATACCATGAAGGCCGACTTCAAGCAAGACTGCCAAGGCTACATAAGGATTGGCCATTGGGTCTACGGAGCGTAATTCCAAACGAGTTCCCATACCACGTGATGCTGGCACACGTACCAATGGGGAACGGTTGCGGCCTGCCCAAGCGATATAAACAGGTGCTTCATATCCAGGAACCAAACGTTTATAAGAGTTGACGGTTGGGTTGGTCACCGCTGTAAAGTTATATGCATGCTTGATCAAGCCACCCAAGAAGTGATAAGCTGTTTCTGACAATTGCATGCCCTTTGGATCTTCTGGATCAAAGAAGGCATTGTTGCCATCTTGGTCAAAGAGAGACATATTACAGTGCATACCTGATCCGGCAATTCCAAATTTTGGTTTGGCCATAAAGGTTGCATACAAGCCGTGTTTACGAGCGATGGTCTTCACAACGAGTTTAAAGATTTGAATCTTGTCACAAGCGCGAAGAACTTCGTCATACTTAAAGTCGATTTCATGCTGACCAACGGCTACTTCGTGGTGGCTGGCTTCTACTTCAAAGCCCATTTTGGTCAAGACATTTACGATTTCACGACGAGTGTTATCTGCAAGGTCTGTTGGAGCCAAGTCAAAATAGCCACCTTTGTCGTTTACTTCAAGAGTTGGATCTCCATTTTCGTCCAACTTGAAGAGGAAGAATTCTGGTTCTGGACCAAGGTTAAAGGATTTGAATCCAAGTTCTTCCATATGACGAAGGGCACGTTTTAAGTTGCCACGTGGGTCGCCCGCAAATGGTTTCCCTTCAGTCGTATAGACATCACAGATCAAGCCAGCTACGCTACCATTTTCATCTCCCCAAGGGAAGACTGTCCATGTATCCAAATCTGGGTAAAGATACATATCTGACTCGTTGATACGGACAAATCCTTCGATAGAAGAACCATCAAACATGGCTTTGTTTGAAAGAACCTTGTCCAGTTGCTCATCGGTAGCTGGAATTTCGACGTTCTTCATGGTTCCCAAAATATCAGAGAACATCAAGCGAATAAAAGTAACATTTTTTTCTTTTACTTCACGGCGAATATCTGCAGCAGTAATTGACATTTTTGTCTCCTTAAATAGATTACAAGCATATGAAATGATCAACGAAATTGACCATATGGCGATGGGGAAGATGTGAAGCGACTTTGCTGAATAATGTCACGATGAAGAGCCTTACGGATCTCTTCTTGACTGACAACCTTGGTTTGCTCTTGCTCTTTTTCCGCATATTTCTTCTTAATATCCGCAATATTGAAGCCATCTGAGATATAATCTTTAATCTCAAGCAGGCGGTCCATATCGTCCAACGAATACATGCGGCGATTGCCTTCTGTCCGATCAGGAGAAATCAATCCTTGATCCTCATAATAACGAATCTGGCGAGCTGTCAAATCGGTCAGCTTCATAACACTGCCAATCGGAAAGACTGCCAGCGAGCGTCGTAATTCCTTTTCCTTCATACCATTCCTCTTTCTATTCTATTATATCGAAAAAAAAATCTATGTCAAGATTAAATGTCATATAATCTTACATAGGTTTTTTGTGCTTCTTGAGAAAATCGCGAATGCGATCCACATCCGAATTGACCAAAATCGCAACGAAAACGCCGATAAAGGTCTCAAATATTCGGGCAAAAACATACAAGAAGGTTTCTCCGTTAGGAATCGAGAGGGTAATGATCAGCATGGCCGAAACTCCTCCGATAATTCCTGCTTTATTATTCATAGCGACATTTGTCATAATGGTTAACATGGTTGCAATAGGTACAAAAATCAGAGTCACCCAATACGCCCCATGAAAGAGCGTTTTTAAAAGGAAAAACAATACGGCATAAAAACCTCCGATACTGTTGCCCATGACACGCGAAGCCCCGAAGTGGACACTCTTATCAAAGTCTTCCCTCAAACTAAAAACAGCTGTCAAGGTCCCGATCTGAAGGCCTCGCCAGCCAAATATTCCAAAAAAATAAGTAGTACAATAAAAACGGCAATCCCTGTTTTAAAGGTTCTCATCCCCAAACGGAATTTGGACCAATCAAATTTGTGTCGTTTAAAGTAATCCATGGTCACCTATCTTTCTATTTCTATTATTCTACCATATTTTCAGAAAGGAGAGAACAGATATCAATAGAAAGAAAAAAGAGTGTGGGACAGAAATCGGTAATTCGTTAGAATTCGATTTCGTCGTCCCACCTCCGCACAGTTGAGTAGGGCTGTAAAAGCTGATGAAATCAGCGTAGTAGAGCCCACTCAACCACTGCGTCTTGCTCGACAATCCAAAAATAATTGAGAGGCTAGGACTTTTGTCCCAGCCTCTCAATTATTTTTGGATTATTTATCTGTAAGAGCAGCCAATCCTGGAAGTTCTTTACCTTCAAGGAGTTCCATAGAAGCACCACCACCAGTAGAGATCCATGAGAATTTGTCTGCACGGCCAAGGTTGATCGCAGCAGCAGCTGAGTCACCACCACCGATGATTGATTTAACGCCTGGTTGTTTCACGATAGCGTCCATCACACCGATTGTACCAGCTTGGAAGTCAGGGTTTTCAAATACACCCATAGGTCCGTTCCATACAACTGTTTTCGCACCAGTCAATTCTTGGTCGAATTTAGCGATTGATTTAGGACCGATATCAAGACCAAGGAATCCTAGATCTACTGCTTCACCTTCAGTGTCTTTCACTTCAGTGTAGTCAGCAAATGCGTTCGCTTCTTTTGAGTCAACTGGCAAGATCAATTTGCCGTTTGATTTTTCAAGAAGAGCTTTCGCCACATCCAATTTATCTTCTTCTACAAGTGAGTTACCGATTTCGATACCTTGTGCTTTGTAGAATGTGTAAGTCATCCCACCACCGATAAGGACTTTATCAGCTTTTTCAAGCAAGTTTTCGATAACACCGATCTTGTCAGATACTTTAGATCCACCAAGGATGGCTACGAATGGACGTTCTGGAGCTTCAACTGCTTCTTTGATGTAAGCAATTTCGTTTTCAAGAAGGAATCCAGCAACAGCTTTATCAACGTTTGCAGAGATACCAACGTTAGATGCGTGTGCACGGTGAGCAGTACCAAATGCATCGTTTACGAAGATACCATCTCCAAGTGATGCCCAGTATTTACCAAGTTCAGGATCGTTTTTAGATTCTTTCTTGCCATCAACATCTTCGAAACGAGTGTTTTCAACCAAGAGAACTTGTCCATCTTCAAGAGCGTTAACAGCAGCTTCCAATTCAGCACCACGTGTAACACCTGGGATAAATTTAACTTCTTGACCCAATTTAGCAGCCAAGTCAGCAGCTACAGGAGCAAGTGATTTACCTTCTTTATCTGCTTCTTCTTTTACACGTCCAAGGTGAGAGAAGAGGATTGCACGTCCACCTTGTTCAAGGATGTACTTGATAGTTGGAAGAGCTGCAGTGATACGGTTATCGTTAGTGATCACGCCATCTTTTACAGGAACGTTGAAGTCAACACGAACGAGAACTTTTTTCCCTTTCAAGTCAACGTCTTTAACAGTTAATTTTGCCATTAGATATGACTCCTTCTTTTTTTAATACATGATAATTATATCACAAAAGCTGTAAAAGAGGTAGAAAAATTCGATGATTTCACCTCTTATTGAGCTGGATTCCCTATACTTTGCATGATTTGTATCTCCATAAGTACAAAAAAAGAGGAGGTTTCCCTCCTCTCATCATACGCATGAATTATTTAGCAATTTTTTTGCGAAGTATTCAAGAGTACGAACAAGTTGTGCAGTGTAAGACATTTCGTTGTCATACCATGAAACAACTTTAACCAGTGTTTACCGTCAACGTCAATAACTTTTAGTTTGAGTTGCGTCAAACAATGATCCGTAAGACATACCTACAACGTCTGAAGAAACGATTGGATCTTCAGTGTAACCGTATGATTCGTTTGAAGCTGCTTTCATAGCTGCGTTCACTTCATCAACAGTAACGTTCTTGTCAAGAACAACTACCAATTCAGTAACTGATCCAGTTGGAACAGGAACACGTTGTGCAGCTCCGTCCAATTTACCGTTCAATTCAGGGATAACCAAACCGATTGCTTTAGCAGCACCAGTTGAGTTAGGAACGATGTTAGCAGCACCAGCGCGTGCACGACGAAGGTCACCTTTACGGTGTGGACCGTCAAGGATCATTTGGTCACCAGTGTAAGCGTGGATAGTAGTCATCAATCCTTCAACAACACCGAAGTTATCTTGAAGAGCTTTAGCCATTGGAGCCAAGCAGTTTGTAGTACATGAAGCACCTGAGATAACTGTTTCAGTACCATCAAGAATATCGTGGTTAGTGTTAAATACGACTGTTTTAACATCTGATCCACCAGGAGCAGTGATAACAACTTTCTTAGCACCACCAGCATGCAAGTGTTTTTCAGCAGCTGCTTTAGTAGCAAAGAAACCAGTTGCTTCAAGAACGATTTCTACACCGTCGTTAGCCCAGTCGATTTGTTCTGGATCGCGTTCAGCTGAAACTTTAATGAATTTACCGTTAACTTCGAATCCACCTTCTTTAACTTCCACAGTACCGTCGAAACGACCTTGAGTTGTATCGTATTTCAACAAGTGTGCAAGCATAACTGGATCTGTAAGGTCGTTGATGCGTGTAACTTCAACACCTTCTACGTTTTGGATACGACGGAAAGCAAGACGTCCGATACGACCGAAACCGTTAATACCAACTTTAACTACCATTCGTGATTTCCTCCTTATGAAAAATCAAAAAAATTTTTTTTTGTGAAAAGAGTAACTTGACACAGCGCCAAACATCTTTTTAACAGTCTCTATTATATACTTTATTGCATTAAAAAGCAACTATTTCCCCACGAAAAGCAAGATTTATCATAGATCACTACCCCTTTTATTAAAGTTTTTCACAAAGTCCTGATCAGCACTTTTTTTACTTGTACTCACTTTTGGAACAAAGAAAAACTCTTCCCGAATGGGAAGAGTTTTTTTCAGCTTTTAGTAAATTAAGCTTCACCTTTAGCTTTTTTTAATGATTTCTTCTTGTACTGATTTTGGTACATCTTCGTAGTGGTCAAATACCATCATGAAGGTACCACGTCCTTGAGTTGCAGAACGAAGGACAGTAGCGTAACCGAACATTTCAGCAAGTGGCACATAAGCACGAACGATTTGGCTTGCACCGTGTGCTTCCATACCATCTACACGTCCACGACGAGCAGTTACGTGACCCATAACATCCCCAAGGTTTTCTTCAGGAACTGTGATGGTTACAAGCATCATTGGTTCAAGGATAGCTGGTTGTGCAGTCTTAGCAGCTTCTTTAAGTGCAAGAGATGCAGCGATCTTGAAGGCAGTTTCAGATGAGTCGACATCGTGGTATGAACCATCGTAAAGCTTAGCTTTCACGTCAACCATTGGGTAACCAGCAAGAACACCGTTCGCCATAGATTCTTGAAGTCCTTTTTCTACTGCAGGGATGAATTCACGTGGAACCACACCACCGACGATAGCATTTTCGAACTCGAATCCTTTACCTTCTTCGTTTGGAGTAAATTCGATCCAAACATCACCAAACTGACCTTTACCACCAGATTGACGTTTGAAGAATCCACGTGCTTGTGTAGAAGCGCGGAATGTTTCACGGTAAGATACTTGAGGAGCACCAACGTTAGCTTCAACCTTGAATTCACGTTTCATACGGTCAACAAGGACATCCAAGTGCAACTCACCCATACCAGAGATAACTGTTTCACCAGTTTCAGGGTTTGTTTCAACGCGGAATGTTGGATCTTCTTCAGCCAATTTTTGAAGGGCGATACCCATCTTGTCTTGGTCTGCTTTAGATTTAGGCTCAACCATCAATTGGATAACTGGTTCTGGAACTTCGATTGATTCAAGGATGATTTTTGCTTTTTCATCTGTCAATGAGTCACCAGTTGTAGTATCTTTCAAACCAACGGCAGCAGCGATATCTCCAGAGTAAACTGTTTCGATTTCTTTACGAGTGTTGGCGTGCATTTGAAGGATACGTCCGATACGTTCACGTTTACCTTTAGAAGTGTTCAAGACGTATGAACCTGAGTTCAAGACACCTGAGTAAACACGGAAGAATGTCAAACGACCTACGAATGGGTCAGTCATGATCTTGAAGGCAAGAGCTGCAAATGGCTCTTCATCAGATGCTGGACGTTCTTCTTCTTCGTCTGTATCTGGGTTTACACCCTTGATTGCAGGGATATCAAGCGGGCTTGGAAGGTAGTCAAGGACTGCATCCAACATCAATTGAACCCCTTTGTTCTTGAAGGCAGAACCACAAAGTACTGGGTAGAACTCAACGTTGATTGTAGCTTTACGGATACCAGCTTTCAATTCTTCGTTAGTGATTTCTTCCCCTTCAAGGTATTTCATCATCAAGTCTTCATCAGTTTCAGCAACTGCTTCAACCAATTTTTCACGGTATTCTTGAGCTTGTTCAAGGTATTCAGCTGGAATATCTTCTTCAAGGATATCTGTACCAAGGTCGTTAGTATAGATTTCAGCTTTCATCTTGATCAAGTCAATGATTCCGCGGAAGTCATCTTCAGCACCGATTGGCAATTGAATTGGATGAGCGTTTGCTTGAAGACGGTCATGAAGTGTGCTTACTGAGTAAAGGAAGTCAGCACCGATTTTATCCATCTTGTTAGCGAATACGATACGTGGAACTCCGTATTCAGTTGCTTGACGCCAAACTGTTTCAGTTTGAGGCTCAACACCTGATTGTGAGTCAAGAACAGTTACAGCACCGTCCAAAACACGGAGTGAACGTTGAACTTCGATAGTGAAGTCCACGTGTCCTGGTGTGTCGATGATGTTTACACGAGTGTCTTTCCATTGAGCTGTTGTAGCGGCAGATGTGATGGTGATACCACGTTCTTGCTCTTGCTCCATCCAGTCCATTTGTGACGCACCTTCGTGAGTTTCACCGATTTTGTGAATCTTACCAGTGTAGTAAAGGATACGCTCAGTTGTAGTTGTTTTACCAGCATCGACGTGAGCCATGATACCGATATTACGAGTTTTTTCAAGTGAAAATTCGCGTGCCATGAGGTTTGTTTCTCCTATATTTTTATTTCTATATTCTATTATAACATGATTTAATAAAAACGGATAGGCAGGACCTACCCGTTCTCAGTGTTTTCATGCTAAGTTTTGGTTCCAACTTGTAAGAAGAGTTGAATTGGGTTCAGGCTATAGTTAGTTAGCCGATTTGAGCTCAATTGAACCTGGGCTAAAAGCTCGGAAAATAGATAAGCTTTCCTAGAATCTTTGATTCTTCGTCAAGCTTCCTAATTTTCAGTCGCTTTTTTAACGCCCTTAGTATCTTAATCTTACCAGCGGAAGTGTGCGAATGCACGGTTCGCTTCAGCCATACGGTGAGTATCTTCACGTTTCTTAACAGCTGCACCAGTGTTGTTCGCTGCATCCAAGATTTCTTTTGCAAGACGATCAACCATTGTGTGTTCACCACGTTGACGAGCGATTGTTACCAACCAACGAAGTCCAAGTGTTGTACGACGTTCTGGACGAACTTCAACTGGGACTTGGTAGTTAGAACCACCGACACGGCGAGCACGTACTTCAAGTACAGGCATGATGTTTTCCATAGCTGTTTCGAATACTTCAAGAGCATCGTTTCCAGTAGCTTCTTTAATTTGTTCGAAAGCTCCGTAAACGATTGAAGCAGCTGTACCACGTTTACCATCAAGCATAACGCGGTTGATAAGACGAGTAACTAATTGTGAATTGTAAAGCGGATCTGGCAATACATCGCGTTTAGGCGCACGGTTTTTACGACTCATTTTTCTTTATCCCCTTTCCTTATGCTTTTGGTTTTTTAGTACCGTATTTAGAACGGCCTTGTTTACGATCGTTTACACCTGCAGTATCAAGTGCTCCACGGACGATATGGTAACGTACCCCTGGAAGGTCTTTTACACGTCCACCACGAAGAAGAACCACGCTGTGTTCTTGCAAGTTGTGTCCGATACCTGGGATATAAGCAGTCACTTCGATCAAGTTGCTCAAACGTACACGGGCAAATTTACGAAGGGCAGAGTTAGGTTTTTTAGGTGTCATTGTTCCAACACGAGTTGCAACACCACGTTTTTGTGGTGAAGAAACGTTTGTTTGAACTTTTTTATGACTGTTGTAACCAACGTTCAAAGCTGGTGATTTAGATTTTTCTACTTTTGATTTACGCGGTTTGCGAACCAATTGGTTAATTGTAGGCATCTACATTCTCCTGTGAAATTTTTTATTTTTGGTGATGGTACACTTGGTGACAGCTACCATCTGTGTGTACTTTTGCAACATTTGTCAGCACGTCCCTGTACACTCTTGAGAGACCAAAAGTAAAAAGTACCGTCTATTATTATAACATGACGGCACTTTGATTGCAAGATGTTTTTTTATTTTTTAAAGAAGTCGAAAAAGTTCATTATTGACCAGCTTCAGCAGGTACTTCTGCCCCTGCATCTGCAGCCGGAGCATACTGTTGTTGCTGTTGTGGTTGAACTGTAGCATTGGCTCCAGCTACTCCAGCGTTGGCATTAGCTTCTGTTTGAGTCTGCTGCGTTGCCGCTGTGTCACTCTCATAGGTCAGTCCATAATAGTTAGCGATGTATTGGATACGGGCATCAAGCGATTGCTTTTGAGTCGCATCTTTGACTTTCTTCACAGCAGCTTGGGCAGCGTTCACAGAATCTTGACTTGGAGTTGTTTCCATTTGAACGACTGCTTTTTCAGCAGCTTCTGTATTTTTCTTTTCTTCCTTCTTTTCTTTTTCTTCCTTTGTTTCCTTTTTCACTGGAAGGGAACCTGTTTTTTTAGCAGGTTGAATTTCTGTCGTTACCTGGGCAGCCGTATTCTTTTTAACGGTATACAAACCAGCTACCAAAATAAAGGATAGAGACAGAACTGTCACCAAGCGAATCCACAAAGGACTATTATCAAATCGATCTAAAATTCTTTTCACTTTTTGATCCTCCTTTGCTGCTCTTAATCAAAGATATTTCCAACTTCGACGCTCAATTTATTTTCTTTTACATCGATGTTGGTCACGCGCAATAAGGATTTGTGTTCAAAGAATTCCCGGTCGGTTGCAGCATTATCCGCAAAGACAGCTACCCCGGCTAATTCAGAATCGAATTCAGCCAAGAGGCTGACCATCCCGTTAATCGTTCCGCCACCTTTAAGGAAGTCATCGACAATCAAGACCCGGCTTCCTGCTTTTAGGCTCCGTTTTGAAAGGAACATTTTCTCAATACGGTCCCCACTTGAGCCTGAAACATAGTTGACACTAACGGTTGACCCTTCGGTGATTTTCAAATCACGACGGACAATGACGAATGGAACATTCAAGACATTAGCTACTGCATTGGCTAAAGGAACTCCCTTGGTCGCTACGGTCATGACAGCATCAATCTTCTTATTCCGGAAGGCTTTGGCAATGATGCGTCCGATCCGATTCAAAATCTTTGGATTGCTCAAAAGATCAGACAGGTAAATGTAGCCACCAGGAAGGATACGATCACTTTCAGACAGTTGCTTGCAAAGATCCTCGACGATTTCTTTGGATTCTTGATCTGAGATAGACGGTGTAAAGATCACGCCTCCACCAGCTCCTGTGATGGTCTCAATATTTCCGATTTCCATCTCTTCAAACGCACGCTTAATGATCACGATATCTTCTGAGATGGAAGACTTGGCAGACTCATACTTTTCCGCAAACGTATTGAGACTAGTCAATTCATAGGGATGGTTGATCAAGTAATTAGAAATCACGACCATCCGTTCACTTCTTCTTAATTTCATTTTCTCACCATGTAGTTTTTTCTATCATTATACCATAAGAAGCGAAAAAAACGAACATTCTGATTTACAGAAGGCCGTTTTTTCCTGATTATTTTATTTTTGGCAGAATCATTCCCGTATTTATCCCTGTTTTTACTAGTCGAGATTCGGTTTATAGAAGGAACGATTTTCCATAGCAAAGATTTTATTGGTCATTTCGCCAGGACCAATTAAGCCAAGTGCTGTTGTCATCATCATCATTTCCGCATCCAAATTATCGATCATATGAATAATCTCTGCTTCCATGATTTTTGGACGAACAGGACTACCGTATTGGAGCAAGCCATGGTGACTCAAGATCACATGGCGAAGGACGATGACTTCTTCTTTTTGGTCATCAATCTTCAACTCTTGCAAGACCTTGGTGATTTCTTCATCGATCAGTGCAATGTGGCCGATGAGGTTGCCTCGAACAGTGTATTCTGTATTTTCAGGCCCCGTCAACTCGATCACTTTGGCCAAATCGTGTAACATAATCCCTGCAAAAAGCAAACTTTTATTCAACTGAGGATAGATATCGCCGATACTATCTGCCAAGCGGACCATGGTTGCCGTATGATAAGCAAGGCCTGCTTCAAAGGCATGGTGGTTGGTTTTAGCAGCTGGATAGCTATAAAACTCTTTCTCATATTTCCCATAGAGGGCACGGACAATCCGTTGCCAGACTGGATTTTCAATTTTGAAAATCATGTTTGACAAGTATTCATGCAATTCCTTAGGGTCTACTGGTGGTTTTTCCTTGAAGTCTGCTGGATTGTTGGGCTCTCCTGCTTGGGGCAAGCGCATGTTTAATTGGTTGACTTGCGGGGTATTATTGTAAACTTCTCGACGTCCAGACATATGGACTATGCGCCCAGCCATAAAACTCTCTACATTGTGAGGTTGGGCATCCCATAGTTTACCTTCGATCGTACCGGTCTCATCCTGGAAGACAAAGGCGAGGTAGTTTTTCCCGGCCCGCGTTTGGCGCACTTCTGCTGACTTGATCAAATAGAATCCTTCGAACAATTCATCTTTTTCATTTGGTTAATTTTGACCATCATCTTCTCCATCTTCTATATATACATCTAGTCCCAGCAGGTCCTCATCGCTTCCGATTTGGCGGAGTGTCCGCTCGATGGCACTGGTCCGTCTGGTTAGCAAATCATCAATATTATTGGAAGCATTCTTTAAATGGCGCTGAGTCTTGGCCAGAATTCCTCCAAACTTATGGAATTCTGATTTGACCGATCCCAACACCTTGCTAATGTCATCTGCACTCTTTTGGATGTTGAGCGTTTTAAAGCCAACAGACAAGGAGTTCAAGAGGGCTGATAAGGTACTTGGCCCAGCTACTAAAATTTGTTCGTCCCGACGCAAGCGATCGAAGAATTCTGGATTGCGAACCACTTCGGAATAGAGGCCTTCGGTTGGCAAAAAGAGAATTCCGAAATTCGTTGTCGCTGGTGGAAAGAGGTATTTTTGTTGGATATCCTTAGCAAAACGCTTGATACTAGCAAGAAGGGCCTTGCGGTAACGCTCGATCTCCTCTTTCTCTCCCGATTCATAAGCTTCTTCCAGACGATAGTAATCTTCCAGTGGGAATTTAGAGTCAATCGGCAGATAGACTGGTTCTTCTCCTTGTCCAGGAAGCTTAATGGCATATTCCACGCGCTCACTGGATTGGGGAACGGTAACAAACTCCCGCTCATACTGGGCTGGGGTCAAGATATCTTCAATGATTTGACCCAGCTGCAATTCGCCCATAATCCCACGCGTCTTGGTATTGGAGAGAACTTTATTAAGAGTTCCGACATCCCGCGCCACTGTCTGCATTTCTCCCAACCCTTTGTTGACCGATTCCAATTGTTTCGAAACCGTCTCAAAGGAGGTCTGCAATCGGTGCTGCAAGGTTTTCTCCAATTTTTCTTCTACCGTTTGGCGCATCTGTTCTAGCCGCACTTCATTAGACTCTTGGATCTGGCGCATGCGCTCATCTGTTTTGTCCCGATTTTTAGTAAAGTGCTCGTTCATCTCAGCGCGCAGAGCCGTCGTCTGCTGGTGGATCTCCACTCGCATCTCGGTCAAGCGATCTGTCAGAGCGATCTCTAACTGCTGATTGGCAATCTGGCTGGCTTGTCTTTCTTTTTCAAAACGATAGTCTAACTGGTCTGTCAAATGATCCTCGTGGTCTTCCAGCATCTCTCGTAAAGCCGGTCTGGTGTCATCTGACCGTTGCAAGAGATAGATAAGGAGACCCAGATTGAGCAGGCCAATCAGAAGCAGAATGATATTCATATTAACCTCTGTCTTTACTATAAACAATGACAAGATAGCCACGATCAAGACTCACTTGAATCGGTTGACCCAAAAATTCATTGGAGCCATACATGGCCTTCAAAAAATAATTCTCCTGATGGAGCGGATACTTGGCTCCTGTGATCTCTAGGTGGCCTTGTCCGACAGGCATAAAACCAACATAGGACATGGCTGGATCTGGCTGAATCTCATGGCAACCAGCTGGTCTGTAGATCAAGCGATTTTGACCGTCGACTAATTGGATCTGCTCCATGTAGGGAGCTAGGTCTGGATCGGTCGGCAAAAAGATATTGGACAAAAAGTGATCCAAGCGACCGCCAAAGGCACCATAAACGGTGATAGCAGCCTCTGGATAGGCCTCAAAGGCCGCTTTCAAGGCCAATTCCAAATCCGTATCGTTCTTTTCAGGGACGGACTGAACAACCTGCTTGGCTTGGGTTCGGATCTTGCGCAAATCAGTCTCAGAGACAGAATCGAAATCCCCCACAGCTATATCTAAAGGCAGACCTTGTCCCAGTAGCTTCAAACAGCCACCATCAACGCCTACATAAACGTCATGATCTCTTGGCAAGAGCGTGCTGTCACCTCCTGCCAGTATTGCGATGTTACCCATTTACAGCATCTCGGAGCGTTTGAACGCGCTCATTGACATCTCCATTAAAGACATAAGAGCCTGCTACAAAGACATTGGCCCCAGCTTCTTTGGCTTGGGAAATAGTTTGGCCATCAATTCCTCCATCGACTTCGATATCAAAGTCTAAACCTTTTTCTTCACGAAGAGCGGCTAATTCGCGCACCTTGTCCATGGTTTCAGGCAAGAAGGCCTGGCCACCGAATCCTGGATTAACGGTCATAACCAAGACTTGATCCACCAAGTTCAAGACATGTTTGATACTATCTACAGGAGTCCCTGGGTTGATCACGACACTCGCCTTCACACCCGCTTGACGAATTTTTTGAAGAGCTCCGTGAATATGGGGAGTAGCTTCCCACATGGATGCTGATGATATCAGCACCTGCACGGGCAAATTCTTCGATATGGTGTTCGGGATTGGTGACCATCAAGTGGCAATCAAAGACCAACTTGCTATGCGGACGCATGCTCTCTACGACACCTGCTCCAAAGCTGATATTAGGCACAAAATGGCCATCCATGACATCGATATGGGCGTAGTCAGCTCCTGCGGCTTCTAAGCGTTTCAATTCACTTTCAAAATTGGCATAATCTGCACTCAAAATTGAGGGTGCAATTTTCATTGTTTTCATCGTTGTAGTGTCTCCTATTTTGGCATTTTTTTCGAAACTTTTTTATAGGTTTCGCGACGGTTTTCAATCTCACTTAGAAATTGCAAGTAATCCTCATAACGGAAAGGCGCAATTTCCTCTCTTTCAACGGCTGGTTTCACCGCACAAGCGGGCTCATGTGTGTGGGTACAGGTACGAAATTTACAAGAGTGGCTCACGTCTGCGATCTCTGGGAAGGCTTGATTTAAGTCTTCACTGGTCGTCACTTCATAATCGAGGGATGAAAAACCAGGCGTATCTGCGATCTTTCCTCCATTTAAATGGTAAAAGCTGACAGCTCGGGTCGTGTGTCGACCGCGCCCCAGACTATCTGAAATCTCACCCGTTTCAAGCTCCAGATCCGGAGCAATTTTATTGAGCAAGGTCGATTTTCCCACACCGGTCTGTCCCATAAAGACCGTGGTTTGATTGGTCAAAAGGGGCAAGAGTTCCTCAATCGACAAGACAAAATCATAGCCAATAGCCTGATAGATTCCTTGGTAGTAGTGGATGTCTTCCATATCTTCTAACAAGTCCAGTTTTGAAATATAGACAATGGGATGAATCCCCTTATGCTCCAAAAGAACAAGAAAACGATCTAAAAGATTGGCATTGAAATCCGGTTCCTTAGCTGACATAATCACTACTGCCTGATCAATATTGACAATAGGAGGGCGCACGAGGCTATTTTTCGAGGCGCAATGCTCAAAATGTAGCCTTCTGAATTCTCTTCAGCAGAGAACTCTACCTGATCCCCCACATAAGGAGTCTGTCCTTTTTTTCTAAAATTTCCACGAGCCCGTGTCTGGTAAATGTGACCGTCTGACTCCACGTAGTAGAAGCCAGCCAAGGCCTTGACGATTGTTCCTTGCAAATCGCACTCCTTTGAGATTAATACTCCTATTATACCAAAAAATGAGAAATAAGGCTGGATTGCTCAATAAGAAAAAACGAAAAGTGAACCTCTCCGGACACTTTTAGAAACGAATAGGTTCGTTTTTTAAATGGATAGAAACAGAAGACGGAGTATCCGTTATGACTTGTCTTTTAGCAGAATTCGGGAAAGGGCACCTTCCTTTTTTTCCTTGGCATTTTTCCTAAAAAGTGTATAATAGAACTATGCGGAGGTGGTGGAACGGCAGACACGCATGCTTCAGGCGCATGTGCCCCTTCGGGCGTGAGGGTTCAAATCCCTTTCTCCGCATCTTGGAAAGGTGGCCCAGCTCGGTACGGCACCGGACTCGAAATCCGGCAAGTGGATTTTATTCACGCGCGGGTTCAAATCCCGTCCTTTCCTTCTACAACAAACAAGACATGAGCTACAAAGCTCATGTCTTTTCTGTTATTTTATTCCTGCTTCTAGAAGGCCGTCTGCTAGGCGAGCGAAGTCTTCTAAGCTCAGAGCTTCTCCTCGTACAGAAGGTTGCAGGCCTGCAGCTTGGATTCCTGCTTCCAGCTTGGCTTTGATTTCTTCGGTCTTGCCAAAGCGACTGGTCAAGTTGTTCCAAAGTGTTTTGCGGCGGTGGACAAAGCTAGCCTTGCTGACAGAGAAGAAGAAATCTTCGTCCTTGACGGCTACTGCTGGTTCTTCGCGACGGACCATCTTCAAAATGGCAGAGTCGACGTTTGGTGCTGGCACAAAGACGGTGCGGGGTACGATAAAGGCTACCTTAGCAGTCATATAGTATTGGACTGCAATGGATAAAGAACCATAAGCCTTGGTGTTGGGCTCAGCCGAGATGCGGTCTGCCACCTCTTTTTGCATCATGACCACAAATTCTTGGAAAGGAATCTTGGATTCGATCAAGTGCATGAGGATGGGAGTTGTGATGTAATACGGAAGGTTAGCCACCACCTTGATCGGAAGGTCTGGATTTTTAAACTCTGCGATGTACTGGTTGAGGTCTACCTTGAGGATGTCTTGGTTGACAACCGTGACATTGTCAAAATCCCGTAAGGTATCCGCCAAAATGGGAAGCAAGCGGTCATCAATCTCAAAGGCCATGACTTCTGCGGCATTTTCTGCCAAAAACTCAGTCAAAGCTCCAATCCCGGGACCGATTTCGATGACATTGACCTGCTTATCAATCTCAGCCGTATCCACAATTTTTTGAAGGATGTTGGTATCGGTCAAGAAGTTCTGACCGAAGGATTTTTTAAAGGTAAAACCGTGACGCTCCAGCACTGCCTTGGTCACGCTATAATCTGCAATTCTCATTTTTTCTCTTTTCTAATCCGTTTAGGGGTAAAGGATTCCCCTCTACTTCCGTCTTAATAACTGTCCATGGCCTCTTCGACTTGTGCTAAACAAATTCCAAACAACTCCAAGCGTTTGATCAATTGCTTGCCATTGCAATAGCCGATGCGCAAGGCTTCGCCTAGATATTCCCGTCGTTTGCGACTTTCACTGCCCATCAGCAGGCCGAGTCGCATCAGATCTGACTTGGTAATATCAAAGAAATGCTCCTCTTCATAGGAACCCACCAGCCCAGCAAGGGCTTTTTCTAAGTCTTCAAAGCTGGCATGCTCCACTCCCAAGGAACGCCCCTTGGTCTTGGATTTGGGGACTGCTTCACCACGATTTAAAAAGGCATGTTTGGCCTGGGGCACCTCTTGCATAATGATCTTGCGAATTCGCTCGCCATTATAGTCTGGATCGGTAAAGACAATGACCCCACGCAACTCTTGCAAGGTAGCAATTCGTTCCAGGTCATCTTGATCGATCGCAGAACCTCGCGTTTCATAGGTATCCACCTCATAAAAACGACGGAGATTAGCTGTGTCGTCCTTGCCCTCCACGACAATTACTTCTGGTATTTTTCTTTTCTCAGTCAAGGCCAAATACCTTTCTTGCATTGTCATAGGTTGCCTGAGCCACTTCTTCTGTTGTTAAGCCACGTAGTCCTGCAATAAAATCTACCACATAACGAGTGTAGGCTGTTTTATTTTCCCGACCTCGTTTGGGAACTGGTGCCAGGTAAGGGGCATCTGTTTCAACCAAGATCTTGTCTAACGGAAGGCCAGCTGCCGCTTCTTGGACATCTGTGGCTTTCTTAAAGGTCACCACTCCAGAAAAGGAGATCATCATTCCCAGATCCATGAAGCGTTTGGCTTCTTCTAAACTTCCTGAGAAAGAATGCATGATCCCACCGCGAGGACCGACTCCTACACTCTTGATGATGGCATAAGTATCTTCTAAAGCATCACGTGTATGCACCACAAAAGGCAAGTCCAAGTCTTTAGACAATTGAATCTGACGACGAAAAACCTTTTCTTGGACATCTTTCGGCGCTGTCATCCAGTGGTAATCCAGACCGATTTCTCCGAGTGCGACAACTTTAGGATGTTTTAGCTGTTCAAGTAAATAGGCCTCCACTTCAGGACTATAATCGCCTGCCTCAGTGGGGTGCCAACCAAGCGTGAGATAGAGTTCTGGATATTGATCTGCCAACTCCATGGCACGCTCAATCGTCGGTTTGTCAAAACCAACGATATTGTGGGCTACAACACCCATTTCCTTGGCCAAGTCGAGCTCTTCTTGTTCTTTTCCTGCGAATTCTTCCACATTGAGATGGGTGTGGGTATCAAAAATCTGCATGATCTTCCTTTTCTTCCGAGTTTTTCTTGTTTCTATTATAGCAGAAAGCGCCTCTAAATTCACTTTCGGACAAAACAAAAACCAGTAGTCTCGAGTTTCTACTGGTTTTTAGGTTTTTATCTGAATTAGGCAGCCAAAACTTTGCGTCCTTTACGACGACGAGCTGCCAATACGCGACGACCATTTTTAGTTGCCATACGGTGACGGAAACCATGTTTGCGCGCACGACGAAGTTTACTTGGTTGATAAGTACGTTTCACGATGAATACCTCCTCATAGATTTTGTATTCGTTTAGCCGGCTAGTTGTGATCAGTTACTAAACATACTTTACTATTCTATCGGATTCGACTCTATTTGTCAATAGCTATGGCAAAATTGTTGCAAATACAGGTTGGAGAACACCTTTCTACACCTGACGGGTTGCCAAGTAATAGGGTTCCAGAGCCACCAGCGCCTCTTGCAACTGATCCAGGATATCCTCAAGAGAATCATCCTCGACTAGAGAAACATCGTATTTGACGAGGACCTTACGAACCGCCCCTTCTGCTACTGCTTGCAACAGATCATGGCGATTCTTTTCTGTTCCTTCTACCCTTTGGCTCTCTCCATTTTTCTGGACGAAATAATAAACTGGCTGAGAAATGGGAAGGGTGAGAACTTTGTGTTGTTTTTGAAGACTCTCCTCATCTTTTTTTCGCTCGATAAAGCTCACCTCTAAGGAAACACCAAAATCAGCTGCATCCCCATAAAGTCTCAGTGCAAACATGGGCTCTGCCATCGTCCCTTCTCCTCTTAGATAGGCCCAAAAATGAGGCCGCAAGACCTGGGCCTGGTTCATCCATTGACTGGTCCGATCTTGCTCCAAGTAAGGGTGACGCTGCTGAAAGGCTGAGACTAAATCGGTGAATTCCTTACGAGCTGCTTGAGCTAGGGCACGATATTGCTCCATCTCCGAGGCTAGCACCCCAGCCTTTGCTGGGGCCTGGTAGTGGATACCTTGAAGCTTTAAAAACTCTCGAATCGCTGCAAATGCCATTTGCTTCCTTTCTAAACCTAAAAAAGGAGAGATCGGCTAAATCCCGTCTCTCCCTTATGGGAAATAATAGCTAGATTATCCTTCGATGTCTACCACCACGTAACGGTTTGGTTCTTCCCCTTCAGAGTAGCTAGTGACTCCTTCCATCTTAGAGACGATCCGGTGAATGATTTTCCGTTCACTGTTTGACATCGGATCTGTCTGTTGGGCTTGCCCATCTTCGAGGGCACGTGTTGCCAACTTCTGAGCATAGCTTTGAAGAACTTCCGCCCGGTGTTCTACATAGTCATTAACATTAATAGTAATGTAAAAATTCTTTGAGTAGCGGTTATAGAGGTAATTTTGTGCCAAAAGTTGAAGAGCCTTCAAGACTTTTCCGTGGTAACCAATGACACGTCCCGGTTCATTGGTATCAATTTGCATATTGACCGTACGGCGGTTGTGACTGCTTGAGATGGTTGCATCCACATCCATTTCATCGACCACTGTTTGAACATAGGCTGTCACATCATCTACGACTTCTTCGATGTTGTAGTTTTCCTCTACCTCGATACCAAGGTTTGAGAAATCAGATTCGCTTGATTCTTTTGTCGCTGGTTCTTTAACTTTTTCAAGGATATGTTCATGTCCTTTTTCTTCAAGAACGGTATCTGCTTCTTTGTCATGTTTCAGGATTTCGGTCTTGATTTCTTCAGAGACAACTTCTCCTTCTTCTTCGACCTTTTTTTGATCGCTGCAACGACGCGTCCGAGATCGACCGTAGCTTCGCTCACAGTTTTAACCGGTTCGTTTTGTGCATTGATCTCATCTGGGACACCTTTGACAGCTTTTTGATTGGCTTTCACAACAGTTGTTTCTGCAATGGGTTCAATCTCAACTTGGGCTGGTTTTTTTCCCCAAACAAGCCAAGAAAACCTTTCTTTTCACGCGCTACAACCGTAATATGTGCCTTCATACGAGGAATATCTAAATCGTTCAGACCTTTTTGAATCGCTTCTTCAACAGTTGCTCCAGTATATAGGACCATATGTCCACCTCTTTCTTATTTTTTCCTTTTTTTCTGTGCTTTGTTTAGGGCACGGCGTTTTTGTGTTTTTTTCCATGTCGCGCGAAGCTTGTTCTTTTGCTTCACGCTCTGCAATAATCTTGAAGGGGTTGTTCAAGAGATAAGTTTGCCCGACTTGGTAAGCATTGGAAGTCACCCAGTATAGTGCGACCCCGCTGGCTGAGAACAAGGCAAAGAAGAAGATCATCACAGGCATCACATACATCATAGTTGTCGCACTACCATTACGCTCTGGCATGGCTTTATTGGTCAACCAACTGCTGAAAAATGTGAAGAGTGCGGCAAGAACCGGCAAGATATAAGTCGGGTCGATCGCGCCAAGGTCCAACCAGAGGAAGTGACCGACTTTAAGGAATTCGACACGGCTCAGCGCTTGGAACAAGGCCATCAAGACCGGCATCTGGATTAAGAGAGGAAGGAAGGCTGAAGACGTTTTGACACCTTTTTCCTTGTATAGGGCCCGCATCTCTTCGGAAAGCTTGGTCCGGCTATCAAGATCCTTCCCAGGATACTTAGCTTGCAATTCCTTGAGGAGGGGTTGAATTTCCTGCATTTTGCGGGTTGAATTCATTTGATATTGGAAGAGCGGCAAAAGGACCGTTCGGATGACAATGGTAAAGACGATAATCCCTACACCGATACTTCCGCCAAATGACAAGAAGCGAATGGCTTCTGCAAAGAAGTAGACGAAGCGTTCCCAACCACCTGTCGACTGAGCTGTCACTTGAGAGGTTCCACAAGCTGTCAAGACCAATAAGGCCGCTCCTAATAATCCAGTTAACTTCAGTTTCTTTTTCACATTATTCCCTTTCTTGGTAGACATGTGCTAATTTTAAGACATGTACAAGATTTTTCTCTACTTGATGAAAGTCGAGTTCCTCCACTCCTTTACGAGCAATGACAACAAAATCATCGGTCGTAAGGAAGGCTTGGTGTTTGATCAAAACATGGCGAATCAAACGTTTGATGCGATTTCTGGTCACAGCATTTCCCAGTTTCTTACTAACAGACAGGCCGACTCTAAAATGCGGTTGGTCTTTGCGCAAGCGGTAAACAACGAATTTCCGATTGGCAACATTTTGACCACTTTTAAAAATAGCATTAAAATCTTTGTCACGTTTGACGCGGTAGCTTTTTTTCAAACCTCAACTCCCTCTATTAAATTTATTCTATTATACCATATTTTCAAAAAAAACCAATCTCACTCAGGAAATCGGTTGTTACTTGAATTCAGATAAAAGTAAAGGCAAGGTGTAGTAGAGATTGAGCAAGATATGAGCCAAAATAGGAGAAAGGAGCGTCTTACTCCGATAATACAGGATCCCAAAAATCACACTCGGCAGGAGATAGATGATAGAAGCTCCCAGCGAAAAGGGAGTGTGGAGAAAATGCAAGCCACTGTAGATGAGGGCTGGAAGCCAAATCTCTGCATAGAGTTTCCAGCCTTTGAAGTAGGCATTCACCAAGGCTCCGCGAAAGATCAGCTCTTCTGTCACCGGCCGGATGATAACCATTGCGATCACTAGGATAAGCACCCCTGTGGGGCTAATTTCCCGTGGAAACAGACTCAAAACGGCTGCCCGTCCTTGAACAAAACCACTGATGAAGTAGTCCAACCAGTAAACCAAACAGGCCGCAAAAACAGCTTCTATCAGAGCTTGAAGAGGGTTCTTCCCCAGCTTAAACCGCGCTTTTTTAGAAATACGGTAGACCAAAAATCCTGTAAAGACTGCATAGAGGCCTTCTAGGCCAAATAAGGTCCAATAATAGCTATTGGCGCTTGCTACACTATTGGAGACATACTGGGCCAAGGGGCGAAATTGAGGCCGAACATAAAAATAAAACAAGAGCAGAAAGAGGGGATACAGCAGTGAGAGCTTTCCTTTGATGAATTTCATAGATACCTTTCCTATAAAGTATGACAAATCGTATAGTGCATCTTACCATAATCATGAGAAGGTTTCAATGAAAAAGGATGACTTCCTACTCTCTGAGATAGGCCACATAACCTCCTAAGACGGAGACTAAAATCAAGAGACAAAGAATAGTTTCCATCCATACGAGACCTGTCAAGAAAGGTAGTTGCAATAAGCCTTGGGCCATTTTCAAAGAGGTCGCTGTGATGACCGTTGGAAAGGTCAGGGCTGAAAAAGCAGGTTGAAAACCTTCTTTGATCATTCTCGGTAGGCGCGTCAAAACAAAGAAATAAACCTTGCGAGGCCACTACCATGATCAGTAAGAACCAGACAGGAAGGCTTGCTCCACCCACACGAACCAGAGCTGCTAACAGAAGGGAAAATGGAGCGCAATAGATGCCTTCTTGGCCCAACAGATGACTGGGTAAGGGAGACTGCTTCAAATCATGATAGATAAGGGGATAAAGAAGAAAGGTCAAACCAAAACCAATCACTAAAGCGAAATAAGCAATCCCCCTAATTCCCACAACGGGATAGGTCAAAGCTGCTACTGCAATGCCCACATAGAGAACGGTCCAACTGGGAGTGGCATTGGCTCTTGGTCGCGCTAGGACATGGGTCTTGGTAAAATAGAGAATCAAGCCCAGATCCAAGAGAAAGGCAGACCACCAGACCAACTGTGATAGACCTCCAAAGGCGGGAAAGAGGCGCAAAAGATAGGTGGATAGAATCATCCCTGCCATGGGAAAGGTCGCCATCCCAGATAAAAGGGCTGGTTGCTGGAGTTCTATCTTGGTTTCTTGCCAGCGAATCGCATGATAAACGACAAAGAAAAACCAAAAGAACAAACCTGTCAGACTAAAGGCATGAGCAAGGAAGGGTAGCGAGTCCGCAAGAAGGTTTCCAGCGCCAACCAGTCCTAACAGACATCCTGAAAATACTAAGGGGATCTTTTTCATCGGAAGCTCCAATCATGTTGTCGCTTTCAGTATACCATAAAAGAGAAGAAAGCAGGATAAAAAAGAGAGTGGGACAGAAATCGGTAATTCGTTAGAATTCGATTTCGTCGTCCCACCTCCGCACAGTTGAGTAGGGCTGTAAAAGCTGATGAAATCAGCGTAGTAGAGCCCACTCAACCACTGCGTCTTGCTCGACAATCCAAAAATAATTGAGAGGCTAGGACTTTTGTCCCAGCCTCTTCAAATTGTAGATATCTCTTTAATTTTTAAAGTATCATTTAGGTTGCATTATGTAAGAAACAGATGGATTACATTCTAAAAGAAGTTGGAGAATACCAACTTCTTTTTATCCATTCTATTAGAAACTAGGCCTGTACGACCATCATATAAAGAAATAAGGATACGAGAAAGACGATACTAACAACAAGAGTCGCTAGCTTGAGTCCACGGTGGGAGCGCCAGTAACTTGGTTTTCCTAGGTTACTGGTCGCATCTGTTGAGAGCGATTGTTGTTGGCGAGGTTGCAGGGTGATCAGAACCACAAGAGCGAGGGATAAGATCGAGATCCCGATTGCAAATACCATTTCCATCTTAGGATCCTCCTAACACTCTGAAGAGGGTAAAAATAACTCCCAGCAGAATCACCAAACCAATGATCACATTAAAAGTGACATTGATCTTTTCAGAACGTGTCGTCTTTTCTTTTTCGGCAGGACGGCGTTTGAGAGACTCCATCCGTCCTTCTACTTCTTTGTAAAATAAATCTTTCTTACGATCACTCACTGTGTCCACCTATCCCTTCTTGCAAGCGAGCTTTGAAAACAGCTGGCTCAACGCTACTTGATTGGGCAATTTGTTGCGCGACGGCTTCTCTGTAGTTATCCACAGATTGGTAGATTTCCTGGATACGGGCCACCATATCTGCTTCTTTTCCTTGATTAAAGATATTGGCTTGTGCGAGGAAGTGGCGGTCATGCAGGGTATGGCTAAAGGCAAGGATGACTTGCTGGTGTTCGAAGGCCTTGCGAACAATGCCTTGCACCTCTGCATAGTGGTTGATATCCAGATAAATACTAGAGACCTTAAGCAACTCTTTGATCCGCTCTTGACTGATATTTTGGTACAAGACCACATTTAGGTAGCGGACCATAGACAAGAGGCTCGCAGACATCTCCGTCAAAGCTGCTACACGGAAGGTCACATTCGGCAAGTTCTCTACTAGGTAGGTCAAGGCTTCGATCTGATCCGAATTGGTCAAGACAAAGGCGTCTTTACGGATATCGTCTTTCACCTTGAAATCATACAGGTAGCCAAGAGGTCCAAAATAGCTATGCTGATCTTGCGAGGTCAACTGCAAAGCACGATGATAGGTCGCGTTTTGCGGAATCAAGATCTTCTTGGTCCGGATTTCTGGGCTCTTTAGAATCAACTGCATGTTGCCCGGAAGGCTGTCGTGAAGGGGCTCTTGCCACACCAAGACATCGCGTCCTCTGATGCCTTTATTGCCCAGCTGGAGACTAATGCTAAAGGAGGTAGCCAGCGTATTGTAGACCAAACCATCTAGATCAAAACCACGATACTCTAGATAAAAGACAAAGTAATCTAAGCGATTCTTGAAAATCCGCATGGGTTGATGGTCCAAGGTCAAGATCAAATCCCCTGTTTGGTGATTTTCTGTCAAGCGCTCGGTATCCCCTTCAAAATAAGTAGTCACCAAATACTGACCTTGATCACCACAAGTCGTTACAGCAATCTTACGACCGTATTGGTCATAGTGCTCAACCATGGCCACTTGCCCCTTGTCATCTAACCACTCTAAGCGCTCGACGATGCGTTTATAGGAAGCAGCATGGTACACAATTCGAGCCTTTTCCTGACCATAGTAGGTCACTTTTCCCGAACTGTTATCCCCAGAAACTTCCCAGAAATCAGGCACTGGAACTTCATTAAAGTAGCGTCCCCCGCTTCTCCCCTTTTGCTTGTCCTAAGAAATAGATAAAGGGAGACTCGACACCGTCTGGTAAGAAACCATTTGGCTCCAAAACAACGGTCGGATGGTCAAAACCAGACTCTTTCATGGAGTGGAGCAGGTCTTGGCTTTCACGAGAATAACTATCAAACACATTCAGCATGTGTCACCTCTTCTATCAATTGTGTCCAAGCTTCTTCTACTCGGCTGGTCAAAAAGTCTTCTGCACGCGCATAAGATGATTGACGCATGCTGGCTAGATCATCTTTTTTGTATAGCTGGATGATTTTCTCCGAAAAGGCAGCAGCGATCTGGTCGACCACTTGATCTGCTGAAGGCGGAATGAGATAGCCATTTTCCCCTTCTATGACAAAGGTCTGGTTTCCATAAGGAACATCAAAACCGATAATCGGAAGTCCAGAACCAATCGCCTCCATCAGGGTCAACCCAAAGCCTTCACTGGTCGATGCTGACAGGTAAACCTCATAATTCTTATAAATTTCCTCTAGATTGGCATGCCCTTTGAGATGGATATAGTCTGCCGCTCCCAATTCATCGATTAGAGAACGCAGCTTGCCTTCTTCTCCACCTTTTCCATAAATGTCAAAAGACAGTTCTGGCAATTCTTTTTTGGCACGAACCACTGCTCGCACCAACCAGTCAATATGCTTTTCTGTCGCCAAACGAGAGGCTGTAATCATAGAAAATGGGGTGCGATTTTCGTTCTGTGGCAAGTTCGCAAGACTCCCAACTGGAATGGTATAGATAGCTGGCTGATGGTTGGTGTATTTGGCAAATTGCTCGGCTAAGATTTCTTTTTGGCGGTCCGTAGCGACAATAAAGAAGTCCACCTTGTCCGCATTGGTAAATTGGTACTCGTAATAGTTATTCCATAGGATATACTGATCATCGACATTATTGGCATTGAAATGCTCGGCATGGACGACCACACCCAGACGCGCTTTTTGCGCTTCTTCAAAGATAGGCTGACCGATATTCGTTTCCCGATCCAAAATCACCAGATCCTGTTTGGTCAATTGAAGGGTCTGCATGAAGTAGCGGATCAATTCTTGGCGACCAACCAGGTAGCGATCTGGGAAACGATAGATTTCGCGGCCATCTGCCATCTGCATGCTGTAGGCAACCGACCCGTCTTCATTGTAAAACCGGCGTTCAATCAAGTTGGCTTGATTGTTCTTAGGAATGAAGTACTCGGTACAATAACGGGTATAGGAGAAATAATCCTTTCTCACCAAAATCCCTCTAGATACATACTCGCAACGTTCGACATAAGGACTATTTTCTGCCCGCAAGTAGCAGGTCAAAAAGTTGTCCTGGTCCTCATAAAAGAAGCGCTTGATCTTACCATTGACTTCTTCACGAGTCGGTTTTCCGGCAAATCCTGCTAAGACCTGATCAAGGGTATAAGTCGTTGGCGCAATCTTCATATCCGTAAAATGGCTATAGAGCCAGATGATTTCATCATTTTGAAAACCGATATTTTCTGTTAAATGCTGGATATTATCGGCTAGAATCATATCCATAAAGGCAAACTTAGCTGGTTGATGGATATTGCGTAACAACTGGGCACGGTAGGCCTGGGCATACTCAACACCACTGCTAGCCCAACCGATTCCAAGATTGATATTGTATACTGTCATAATGTCCTCTTTTATGGGAAATGCAAGACTATTTCCCCTTTTTTATTGATTTCTACTCGACATAGCAGGAGATTGCGGACCATTTGTTCCTTGGCCGCCTCTTTCATTCGTTCAAAGGATTGGTAGGCTTCTTGGAAAAATTCTACCAAAGGGTTTTTCTGACTGGTGTACTGACCAGAGAGCGCCATGCGCAATTGTTGCAGATAGTCTACCTGCTCGACCCAGTTTTCATCGATGGCTTTTAGGATGGCCATACGTTGGAACTGTGCGATCACCTCATCGGTGCCTAAGACCTCATACTTAGCTTCTAACTCACTTTTAGCGATTTCCCATAAGAAATTTTTCTTTGTTTTTTTAGAACGGAATGATCGATGAGTCGTCTGCGGATCCACCTGATAGCTCACATTGTCCAAAATATAACGATAAAAAGCAATGGGATCTATGTAATCTTTATTATCTGCCACTCTCATAAAGACTTCTCGGACAATTTGTTCGACAATTACATCCAAACGACCTTCTTGTTTAATCAAGCGGTCACGTTCCTTATAGATGATATCTCGCTGAATGTTCATACTTTCTGCAAATTCAAGCGTCATGCGACGACTAGCCTGACTAGAACTTTCACTTGCATTTTGAGCCCGTCCCACCAGATTCTTATATTTTCGTTTAGTCAAGGGCTTAGTGGCACCAATTCGCTCCTCTACATCGTAGTCTTGGTAAGTATCCTGAATCCAATCTGGTCCCCAGTTTTTCATCAAGTCATCTTCCAGAGAAACAAAGAATTTGGTCCGTCCAGGATCTCCTTGGCGACCAGAACGACCACGAATTTGAAGGTCAATCCGCTGGTTCATCATCCGTTCGGTCCCAACAACTACTAGTCCCCTAGTTCAGTCACTCCAGGACCCAACTTAATATCGGTCCCTCGACCAGCCATGGAGGTCGCTACAGTCACTGCTCCCATTTGGCCAGATTCTGAAATAATTTGGGCCTCTCGAGCGGCATTATTAGCATTCAAGAGGTTGTGAGCTATGCCCTCCCGCAATAGAAGATTAGAATAAAGGATGGACATCTCAACTGAACCTGTAAAAACTAAGATTGGATTGCCATTTGCATGGACTTCTTTGATATATTCTAAGGATGCAAACACTTTTTCAGGCAGGGTCTGATAAATCTCATCTGGCAAGTCCTGGCGGATTTTTTTTCGGTTAGTCGGAATTTTAATGACGGACATGGCATAGGTATCGAGAAACTCTGCCTCAGCGACTTTCCCAGTCCCCGTCATTCCTCCAAGCTTACGAAACATCTTAAAGAGATTTTGGTAGGTAATGGTAGCCATGGCCCTTGTTTCTTGGGTTAGCTTGAGACCTTCTTTGGCTTCAATCGCCTGATGGAGTCCTCCTTGCAATCGTGTCATTTCCATCAATCGACCCGTTGCCTGGTCAAGTAAGACAATCTCCGGTTGCCCTTCGACATTGGGATGGATGACATAATCCTTATCCTTAATAAAGTTTTTATTGGCTTGAAGAGCTAAGCTGATATGGCGGACCATATCATGATATTGGGGATTATAGAGGTTGGGAATAGCAAGAAAGCTTTCTGCTGCATGAGCTCCCTTTCGAGTCAACCAAACCCGTTTCTTTTCTTCATCAAACTTGAAGTCTTCCCCCTCTTTGAAGGTTTGGATCAGGGTATTAATAATCCCATATAGGTTGGATTGAACCCGAGGAGAACCAGAAATAATCAAGGGAGTCTGAGCACTATCTAGAAGCACTGAATCAATCTCATCGACAATGGCATAATTGAAGTTTGCCAAAAATTGGCCATCTGTTGAAGCTGTCAAGTTCTCTGTTAAATAGTCAAAGCCCAGACTGGTATTGGTCGTATAAATGACATCTGACCGGTAAATCTCCCGTTTGAATTCTGGATCTAATTCTTCATCTTCAGACTGTTTCAAAGGAACTCCAACGGTCAATCCCAAAAAGCGGTAGACCTGTCCCATTTCTTCCGCATCCCGGGTTGCCAGATAGGTATTGGTCGTAATGACCATGACCCCTTTTCCTTCTAAGGCATTGAGATAAACAGGCATGGTCGCTGTTAAGGTCTTTCCTTCACCGGTATTCATTTCAGCGACATTGCCTTGGTGGAGGACAATCCCTCCCATGACTTGCACGTCATAAGGAAACATGCCCAAAACCCGTTTATCAGCTTCACGCGCAACGGCAAATGCTTCCGGTAATAAATCATCCAAGGTCTCGCCCTGAGCTAGACGTTCCCGAAATTCTACAGTCTTCTCCTGTAGCTGACGATCCGTCAAGCGGGCCATATGATCTTTCCAGCTATTCACTTTCTTCAAGATCTTTTTAATTTTTCTTAATGTAAAATAATCCAATGTGATCCTCTTTTACTAGCAGTCTGGTTCGTCTATGCGAGAACCTCTGCTCCCTCAGACGATATTGGTTGAATCGTGAAATAATGAAAAACAAATTCTTGCATGCCGGCACTAAGGAGACGCACTTCGTAGGCGTAGGCTTGATCTGGATAAACAAAAGCCAAGCTTCCATCTGATGTTACCTGACGTTTGACAGGCACACCAAAACGGTCCCGAAAGACAATTTCCACCATCACTGTATGGGAAGGTGTGGAAGTCATGCTCACATCTAATACATAAGATTGACCTCGTTTTAAGAGCGGAAGACTAGGAGCCCAACGATTGGCGCTGAAATTGCTCATTGATTTCCAGGTCTTTAAAATTTGACCAGAAGGCATCAAGGGGTTTTTAAAAACAACCTTATCCCTCGCAAAACCTTGGATAAGCGAGCCCCATAGATAGTCTGCTGAAGGCAAGGGCCCCCAATAGTGCCGTCTGGCTTCTTGTTGTTTAATAGTTATCATTCGATCCTTCCAAAATCTCTTTCCATGATTTCTTTGTATTGGGTTAAAAACCATTCAACAATCGGTGCACTGGCATCATTGTGTCGACCAGGTCGACTAGAACTAATAATCCGCACAGGATGATCATAGAGGGCTTCTAAAATTTCGGATAGGCCAGTTGATCATAGTCATCATCTCTCATATAGGCCATGGCCAGAATAGTATCCTTCAAATCCGCTTGATTGAAACGATCCCAAAACCGTTGATTCAATAGATCAATACCCTCCCTTGAGACTTGTCCGACAAGCAACTGCATCATATCTAAGGATGTCCCAAACTCATCGGGACGTTTGAATTTCAAATTAGCTGCCACATCCCCAAGATTAACAATCGGTTTCCCAACTAAAATAGCATGAGGCGAGTAGGAGGAGCCATAGTACAAAGCTCCAAAGGTCCCCATAGAAAGTCCAGAAAAGTTCATCTCTTTTGGACCAAACCCTAGCCAGTCTAGATACTGATCAATGTAAGCAACAATCTGATCTTCTAGCTCTTGAGAGCCCATATAGAAGGAGCCACCCTCTAAGCGCGGATCTGAAAAGAGGATAAAGGGGCTTCCCATTCTTCGCATCATGACAAATCCTTCAAATCCTTCAGCCGGACGATACCCTGAAAAATAAATATTCAAAGGCGGTTTCATATCTCCAGGATGGAAGTAAGCAAAGATTTCCTGACGCTTGCTATCCCGAAGTGTCTGGGCCCCAACGGTCATTTCCCCAAAAGGACCATGAGAATAACGTTTGTGTAAGGCCCCAATCTTCAACTCCCCTTCTCCTTTTGCTTCCAGACAAAAGGCTAGATAATATCGCTCAAATTCATCTAGCAAGATTGGCTCTTTTAGGTCATCCTCAGAGTAGATAATCTCTTTCACGAGATCACCAATAGCGCCACTTTGGAAAAATTGAATACGCAATTGAAGTTGACAAGAGGGCTCTTTTTCATACTCTAACCATATATTAATGGGAGTAGTCCCATCGTAAACATAATTATAAATCCATTGAGCCAAGGGAGTAAAGTCCTTCCCGAAAGATCCCGTCAGCTGCAAGAGATGTTTCCCTAAAACTATCTGCGAGCCTGAGAAATCAGGACGAATGCGGATATCGTAAGCCGTAAAAGCATCCCCATACTGACCATCATAAAGGAAACGAGTGACTTGATAGAGAAAATGGGCTTTGTCTGAAAAATCCCAAGCCCTAACCTGCTTCAACCGAAGCAATTCCTCCACTTCTTCCGGATAGGTTTCTTGTTGGAACTGATGATTGTAAAAAATGGTATAGGGTTGGAAAAAGTCCATCTGATCTTTTAGAGCCAACAAATCTTCAGGTCGATCTATTAGTAAGGCTTTGAATTTTTGGATCTCCTGCTCTTCCATATACTCTTTTAGAGAGGGCAAATCTTGGGCTGAAAAATAGTGCCAACCCATTTCTTCTGGAATCTCTACTTGTTCCAGCCAATTTTCTAAACCAATTTGAAGAATATGGCTTGTTTTCGACTGTTTGTCCATACTATTCTTTCATCCATCCTTCCCACTTGGCTATCAAACGCGGACCCGTATACTCTTGAATTTTATCGACAGAGTAAACCAGAGCTTCGTTCCATGGTTTCAAGGCTGTTAAGAAGTACTTCAAAGCCTTCTCTAATTCTCCTTCTTTGGATATGATATAGCCGTTCTTTAGATGATCGACAAATTCTGTCTTGGTTCGATTCACCTGAGGAATCCCCGCTGAGATTCCCGCAATTTGTGTATAAAGATTCGGTTCATCATTAAGGTCTACAATCAAGCGGGTCTGTTCCAACTCCTTGATAATATCATTCTCATGAAAGAAGTTCTTTACCGTATAACGATATTCTGGCGCTTCTACAGCTAACTCCTCATCCTGAATCTTATTCTCCCCAAGTTCTTGATCTGTGACTGTTAGCTGCACCGAAGCTAAGGCAATCTCTTCTTCTATTAATTGTTTTAACTGACTTCTTAAGGTAAGCAAATGATTTTCAGATGTACTGTAAAAGGCAAAAACAAGCTCAAACAAGGGGTTCTCAGCCAAGATTTCCAGCAAGTTCTTTAGGAGCTTTTTCGATAGGAAACCGTCTTCCCCCACATAGAAAAAGATTTTTGATTCTTTGCGTTCCTGACTATTCCCTAATCGTAAGCGAGAGTCAAAAGAGGTCACTCGATGGACTTTAGACTGCAAGGTTGGAGAAAAGCCAAGAATGGCTTCTTTTGTTTTTTCACTATCTGTGACAATCAACTGAACATCCTTTAAACAAAAATAAAGTAGGGAATCATATAGAGACAAGGGCTGGCGTTTCCCATAAAAAGACAGAACTTTTTTAACTCCAAATCCTAATTCTTGCAAGAAGGGTAAATTGGCCGGATGGGCTGCAAAAACTGCTTGATCTTGCTGAGGTATGATGGTCCCAAGCAGGAACTTCATTTTCTCCATGATGACTTCTTTGATTTCCGAGTAGACTCCTTTCTTAAACAAGAATTGAACGTGCTCATTCACAAATACCGAATGATTATCTTCCGTCAGCATTTCACGTAGAACCCAAGTTCCGTCAACACTGAGATACTCTTGGAAATAGGGATGCCCACTTTATAGTAAATGACACTAGAAAGAAAGCCTCGATCATCTAAATATTCAATAAAGGCAATCTCTCCATCCTTGAGGCGAGTAATAGAGAGGATATTCCCATCTACACCCATGTCGATTTTTGCAATCATCTCCCCTCGACGAAAAGCCACTACCTGAAAAGGTGTGTAGGCAAAAGTGGTCTCTGAAGGCCACTCCAAATCCTCAATCTGCACAGGCATCATTTCCTGATCTGGAGAGACCCCCTGCAAGTGATCAAAGACAGAGAGATAGTCTGTTTCTAGCAAATCTTGACGGTGTAAAAAATAGCGTAGTTGGGGAGCATAATGCGGAATCAGCAACTTCCGATCAATCCCTGCATCTTGGAAGACACGAACCTGGTTAATGGTGTCATCAAACTCGATTGAATCCTTCGTCCAGTACCAAGGGATGGTGGTGCTATGCCAGGTCCGTTCTGACCCGTACCAAGCTGGTATAAAGTAATACATGATAACTCCTAGAATAGTCTTGTATATCGTTGATTTACTTGGAGAGCATGAATCTCTTCCCGGATGTTGTATACCATTCCGACAAACATAAGGAAGGTTCCTGGAATCATTGTTAGGCGCAATAAATCCTTATCCCATAGTAAAACTGAAAACGGTAGGGCAGTAAAAAGAATGAGATAGAAGGTCCCAAAAACAGTCAAGCGTAACACAATCCCATTAATAAATTTTCGAGTATCTGTACCAGGATAAACCGAATCGATATACTCTGAACTTTTCATCATTTTTTCAGCAATTTCCTCTCCATTGACATTGACAAAAGAAAATGCAAAGGACAAGAGGGCAATCATAAATATGTAGAGGAGGATCCAGACAGGCTCACCCATCACCAATTCTTTTGCAAACTTAGCAGCCCATTTAGCATTTGAATCCATTGAGAGAACCAGCAACAGCACATACTGTGGAATCGATACTAAGGTCATGGCATACATAAACGGCATCCCTCCAGCTGGGTTTAGCTTGATATCTAAAAAGAATAACTTTTTAGGTTGTTGTGAATTCCAAGCTTATTGACTGGAATGCGATAACGAGCATACTCGATCAAGACGGCTGTAAAAACAAAGGCTGAGATGAGAAAGAGACCAATTGCATACCAATAAGTTGGAATATCCATTTTAGATAAGGTCCGCATAATATCTTCTGGCAAATACATCACCATCCCAGCCATCATGATAACGACTGAATTTCCCAAGCCGAGCGCGGCATTTAAATCTGAGAGCCAGACTAAAAAGAAGGTGCCTGCGATCATAATCATCGTGTTGACAGCAATCACGAGAGCTGAATTTAGACTGGTTTGCAGAGGTAAATACATGGAAACTGCCAAGGCTTGTACTAAGGCGAGTAGCAAGGTTAGATACATTTTTCGTCGCTCGACAATATCTGTACTGGTCTTTTCTAGATTAAAGCGTTTGGATACGGTAAACACACGCCACAATATCATGGAAGACATCCACGGAGAAAGGCCGATTGAAAAAATCGACATTCCTCGTAAATTTCCTCCCATAATGGCACTGGATAATTGCAGGCCCGTCGCAGTCGTTTCATTCACATTAAGCACTCGCGACAAATCAACAAACGGCAATGCAATTTTACTACCAAACACATAAATAAAGACGAATAAAATCGTCCAACAAAATCGTTTCCCAACTTCTGATCGTTTTATCATGTTAATTTCAATAATTTTTCTTTCTCCGGACTTGCAAAATTAGATCTGACGAACTTAATTTTAGCTCATTGGTAAAATAACTATTTCAAATTAAGAATAACGTATATCTAGTTTGCTGAAATATTCGAAGATAATGTTTCTTTCACTACCTGATTATCTTCTTCCAAGCTAGAAACCACAAATACTTAGCCTTTCTCGTTGATAAAGGTCACCAGCTTTGCTTGAAGACTCTCTAACTTATGAACTAGATGAGCATCCCATTCTAAAATGGAGATTGAACAAATACAATATCCTCAAAAGAGACCCCGCTAGGATGCCATCCATACGAGAATTCAGATCTCCCATGGTTCATTCGTCTGATCATAAAAGTAGATGTCAATCTCATTAACTCCAAACTATCGGACAATTTTTATAATATCGTTCTGAGCCATTAAGGCAATACTTTTGGAAGATTAACCGAAAAGACTTATAAAATGGATTTTCATCTCTAGTCCCTTCTTTTTCTTCTACTTGTTTATTAAAAGTTATTGCAATTGAACCATTAGACGATTTGCCAACTTAATAAGTTTCAGACCACTTGTTGGTCACCTTTACACAGAATTCCGAACGAGTTCATCCTCATTCATTATAACATATTCTCTTTCTGATTTCGTATTTCTCATCCTCTCACTGGAGCCAACTCCTCCATTAAAAACCAGCAAAACTATGTTAGGTTTTGCTGGAACTTGGCAACGTGAACTGACATCATTTCCTCATTTATTTCTAGGGTTATTTTTCTTCTTTTTTCCGATGACTCAATGAAGTTAAACCTGCAAAGAGAGTGGTTAGCCCTGCAAGGTAAAGACCTTTTGAAGGACTCACTCCAGTCTCTGGAAGTGTTACTTTTGATTGACTGTCCTTTTGCGAAGAGAGCATAGACTCTGATGAGATCAAGGAAGTTGATGGATCTGTGAATTCTTTTTGAGAAGGCAAAGCACTTATTGATGCTAACCCACTTGTTGAGATTGAATGCGAAGATAGGCTTGATTGTGAATGACTTTCAGACAATGAAACAGTGACCGTTTGTGAAATCAAAACCGATTCAGATAAAGATTCTGAAGCGGTCTCACTGAGTGAGGTAGAGGCTGCTTCTGACTCTGAGGTGCTCACAGATTGGAATTCTGATACAGAACCTGAAGCGGACTCACTCAAGGAGATTGATGTTTCTTCTGACTCTGATGCACTCACGGATTGGAATTCTGAAACGGACTCTGAGGTGGACTCACTGAGTGAAGTTGACGTTTCTTCTGATTCTGAGGTGCTCACGGATTGAGATTCTGATACAGATTCTGAAGATGACTCACTCAAGGAAGTTGATGATTCTTCTGACTCTGATGCACTCACCGATTGGGTTTCTGACACAGACTCTGAAGATGACTCACTCAAGGAAATAGAGCTTTCTTCTGACTCTGATGCACTCACCGATTGAGATTCTGATACAGATTCTGAAGATAACTCACTGAGTGAGGTAGAGGCTGCTTCTGACTCTGAGGTGCTCACGGATTGAGATTCTGACACAGACTCTGAAGATGACTCACTGAGTGAAGTTGATGTCTCTTCTGACTCTGAGGTGCTTACTGATTGGGTTTCTGATACAGATTCTGAAGCGGTCTCACTGAGTGAAGTAGAAGCTGCTTCTGACTCTGATGAACTCACTGACTGGGTTTCTGATACAGAACCTGAAACAGAATCACTCAAGGAGATAGAGGCTGCTTCTGACTCTGATGCACTCACTGATTGGGTTTCTGATACAGAACCTGAAACAGAATCACTCAAGGAGATAGAGCTTTCTTCTGACTCTGACGCGCTCACGGATTGGAATTCTGAAACGGACTCTGAGGCGGACTCACTGAATGAAGTTGACGCTTCTTCTGATTCTGAAGTGCTCACGGATTGGGTTTCTGATACAGATTCTGAAGCGGACTCACTTAGTGAAGTTGACGCTTCTTCTGACTCTGATGCACTCACTGATTGGGTTTCTGATACAGATTCTGAAACAGAATCACTGAGTGAAGTTGACGTTTCTTCTGACTCTGAGGTGCTTACTGATTGGGTTTCTGACACAGACTCTGAAGATGACTCACTCAAGGAAATAGAGCTTTCTTCTGACCCTGATGCACTCACGGATTGGAATTCTGATACAGAAGCTGAAGCGGACTCACTTAGTGAAGTTGACGTTTCTTCTGACTCTGATGCACTCACCGATTGGGTTTCTGACACAGACTCTGAAGATGACTCACTCAAGGAAATAGAGCTTTCTTCTGACTCTGATGCACTCACCGATTGGAATTCTGAAATGGACTCTGAAAGCGATGAGGAGGCCTCTTCTGAAAAAGAGATTGATTCTTCTTCTGATTCGCTGATAGATACTGAATTAGAAAGACCGACACTTGCAGAGATAGCACTCGAGTTAGACAGTGAATCACTGAATCCCTCAGACAAACTCTTCAACTCAGATATTTCCTTTGACTCAGACCCCAATCTAGATGTACTTTCAACCTCTGACAGACTTGAAGAAACACTCAAAGAAAGTGAGCGAATTCGTGGATCTTCTGTCAAAGGAACAGTTACAGTATTTGTCGTATTATCTTTGAAAACAACTGTAACTTCTCCAGTTGCTGAAACTGAGTAGGACTTAAAATCCTTAGAAGATATGAGACGGGGATTCACAGCCTTAAACTTTTCCCACACTTGTTCTTTTTCTGCATCAGTCAACTGAGAGAGATCAGATACTTGCGTGTTTGACTTCACTGCAACAATTGGATTTCGAATCCCGTCATTTTGTGGCAATACTTTAATTCGGAAAGAACGGTCTATAAACTGGTTGTAAGCGTTGGTAAAACGAACTGTAATCGTATATGTTTTCCCTGGTTCCACAACCTCTATATCTCCCACTTTCCCTCAATCAGCATGGGAGCAAAGGGGTTTTCAAAGTCGCATTCGGCACCAAGACACCATCTACCCGTTCACTATTTGGAGCATAACCCATAAAAGTTAGGATAACACCACCATTTCGCTCCCGGACAATATACTGGAGTCTCACTGGATCAGAATTATAGGCAGTGATGAGATGGTTATTCCCAGGTCCACTCATAACGAATGGGGCTCGCAACATTTGATCAGAGCCTATTGCATTCCCATTTCGAGAATCACGTTTTCCTGAAGTGGCACGTAGGAAAAGATTTATCAGTCGGTTTCGGGCTGTCTTAGCTTGGTCAACTACTTGGTTTCCCTCAGCTGAAGGATTTGCTAATTGATGACGAATAGCATCCAAGGCCTGCTTCCCAAGGAACACTGTCTCCTTTCCATCTTCTAGAGCTTTAGCTTGGTCAATATACCTATAAATATCCTGTGCTAACTTATAGAGTCGTTCCTCTTGCTGATCCAATTGGATAAAAGAAGGTTCCGTTAAAACCAGTTCTGATAAAGAGGTTGAATTTATTGAAGTAGAAGCTTCTGAACTAGCCATTGAAGTAATCTCAGAAACAGGGGTTCCTACTGATGAAGAGAAGCTTTCTTGACTTGTCAAGGAGTTGATTTTTTCACTAGTTAATGAATTGCCAGCAATCCCTAAAACTAAGCTATCTTTTCCAATTAGACCTATTTCTGAATCCAACTCTGAGCCAAAGCTTTGTTTGTCTTCTTGATCCGCAAAAGTAGGTTGAGCAAGCGATACCGCTCCAAGCAGTGCACCTGTTGCAATCAGCCCCCTCGTGAGAGCCAATTGACTTGATCTGGAAAAGGACAAGGGCGGAGCTCCTTCTTTCCCTCTCCGTTGGAAGAAAGTAATATTTGAGCACGCAACACGAATCCAGTTTTTCCCAGTTTTGACTAATTTAAATCGTGTAATCCGCTCCCCCTTCCAATACTTTCCACTCATCCTCTTAAATAACACATTTTTTTCTCCCTAAAAAAATTATTCTCTTTTTGATTATACAGGATTATTGATCATTTTCAATATATTTGACTATTCTTTCATACTTAGTTTTTCACTAGAAAAAAAGCAAATCTCTTTCGAGACTTGCTTTCACATATTTTTAAATCCTAAGTTCATCTGTATGACAGCAATGGAATGAGTTTGGTAGATCAATTCTCATCCTTTTTCTTACGACGACCCAAGGCAGCAATACCTGCAAGAAGCGCAGATGCTCCTGCTGCAAACATACCTGTTGACGTTGCTGTTCCTGTTTCTGGAAGAATTCCTTCTGACCCTCTATATTTTTGAGAAGAGCTTGACGATTCAGATTGTGATCTAGTCTGACTCATTGACCCTAAATAAGAAGCTGACGTACTTGTTGACGTCGTTGTCGATTCAGAACTTGATGCACTTACTGAAGTCGTTGTCGATCTTGACACAGACTCTGAAACAGACTCACTGAGTAAAGTAGATGATTCTTCTGATTCTGAGGTGCTCACGGATTGAGTTTCTGACACAGATTCTGAAGCGGACACACTTGTTGACTCAGATGTCGAAACTGATTCTGATTCGCTTGTTGACTCAGATGTCGAAACTGATTCTGATTCCGACACACTTGTTGACTCAGATGTCGAAACTGATTCTGATTCGCTTGTTGACTCAGATGTCGAAACTGATTCCGATACACTTGTTGACTCAGATGTCGAAACTGATTCTGATTCGCTTGTTGACTCAGACGCTGAAACTGATTCTGATTCGCTTGTTGACTCAGACGCTGAAACTGATTCTGATTCGCTTGTTGACTCAGATGTCGAAACTGATTCTGATTCCGATTCGCTTGTTGACTCAGATGTCGAAACTGATTCTGATTCACTTGTTGACTCAGATGTCGAAACTGATTCTGATTCGCTTGTTGACTCAGATGTCGAAACTGATTCCGATACACTTGTTGACTCAGATGTCGAAACTGATTCTGATTCGCTTGTTGACTCAGACGCTGAAACTGATTCTGATTCGCTTGTTGACTCAGACGCTGAAACTGATTCTGATTCGCTTGTTGACTCAGACGCTGAAACTGATTCTGATTCCGATTCCGACACACTTGTTGACTCAGATGTCGAAACTGAAACCGACTCACTCAAAGATGTAGAAGCCTCTTCCGACTCTGAGGTGCTCACGGATTGGGATTCTGAAACGGACTCTGAGGCGGACTCACTGAGTGAAATCGATGCTTCTTCTGATTCTGAGGCGCTCATAGATTGGGAGTCAGATACTGAAATCGTCCCAATAACTACGCTATCAGCTTCAGCAAGAGCATCTTTGCCGAGTTCAGATATTGTTGCCGTTTTAGCATCCGCTTCGTCAGCTTGTGCTGCTGTCGTCACTACTGCACCCCCAAGAATCGCACCAGTTGCTAAGATCCCCTTCAACAAAGTCCGACTTGGAGTTGCTGTCGTTTCCTCAGAGACTTCTGCTACAACCAGTTCTTCAACCTGACCACGGACAACTTTAAAGAGGCCCAAATTGGAAGTTGCTGCACGAAGCCAGTTTTTCCCAGATTTGATTAATTTAAATCGAGTCACACGATCGGTTTCACGAAATGACCCATTAGAACGTTTAAAAAACATTTGTTCTCCTTATTATTCAGTTTAACATTAACATTATACATCATTGCACCCTAGTTTAAAAAAATAATTTAATTTTAAAAAAATTCGAATTTATTAGTCAATTAGTTTTTCATCTTTAATAAGATTTATATTGATATTCTTATACTTGATGATTTTTCCATTAAAAAGATAAAATGGAACACCTGCTTGAACTACACTGTAAAAGTTAATTAATATGTCTCATGTAACTGCATGATTAGATCTTTCTTTTGTATTTTGAAAACAGAAATATTTTATGACTATGAAAAGACAGTCTATTACCTTGACCACTTGGTAAAAGCCGTTATTGGCTTTATTGGCTATTACAACAACAAACGAATTAAGGTAAAACTAAAACATACTAAGATTAGTAGTGAGAAAATCTCCGACGGGAGAAAGTACTCACTACTTTTTTCGTTATGTTAAAGTAGAGGTGTCTTGTTAAGTCGATGAGTCCTTTGGCGCTAGATGTCGTAACTAAAACTGGCAAGACACCTGTTTTAGGAAGAATGTTATCAAAGTATGTGGGACGAAAAACGTCGAGTATTGAAAATGACATCACTAAAGCAAGGAATCATTCAAGACAAAGAGGTAATATCATGCGAGTAGTTTTTGGGATTGACGTGAGTAAAGCAAGTTCAGAAGTAGCCATCTTGATCAATGGAGAGAAAGTACATGGCTATACCATACCCAATGATGCCATCGGATTTAATCGACTACTTGGGGACTTGAAGACTGTTCACCAGCCAGAGATTGTCTTCGAGGCGACTGGTGTCTATTCTCGTCGTCTTCAGGCCTTCTTTGAGGATAATAGTTACGCTTATACACGCCTCAATCCCTTAGAATCCAAAAAACAACTAGATAGCTTACGAGTACGTAAAACCGATAAGATTGACGCTGAAAAACTAGCTATGTCTCAGTTCATCCTCAATCGTAAACCAAGCTATGTCCAAGAAGCGCTTTATCAAGAATTACGCGACCTCAGTCGTTTCTATCAGAATCTTACTGAGGATATTGTCTGCGCTAAAAACCGTCTGCACAAGGTTTTACAGGTCACTTTTCCTGAATTGGAAAACATCTTGTCGGCACCAACTGGGAACAATATTGGAACTTGGTCATGACTTTTCCATGTAATAGTTTTGTACTGGAGTTGGATGACGCCGCATTAAGAGCTATCATCCGTCAGTCTACATCAAAACGCATCTCTGAAAAACGTGTGACTTACTTAGTAGATAAGCTTACAAAACTAGCTAATCAGTCTTATTGTGCGGTCAAGAAAACCTCTCCAATGATGGAAGAGGTCAAATACTATGCAGGGGAGTTACTTAGGCTTTCTGAATATAGACAAAGTGTTTTAGAGGAGATGGTAACATTGGCTCAACCTTTGCCAGAATACGAGATTCTTCTCTCTATTCCTGGAATAGCTGAAACCACAGCGACAAGCATTATTGGTGAACTTGGTGACATTCGTCGATTTCACTCTGCCAATCAAAGCAATGCTTTTATCGGCATTGACCTCAGACACTATGAATCTGGGGACTTTCTAGCCAAGGAACATATCACCAAACGTGGGAATCCCTATGCTAGAAAGATTCTCTTTAAGTGCATTCATAACATAGCTTCAGCTAGCCACACCAATCCTTGTCATATCGCAGACTTCTATGAGAAACGGAAAAGACAATCGCAAGTGACTTCAACCAAACCACACACGATTGCCTCTATACATCGTCTCATCAGAACAATGTATTACCTCATAACGCATAACAAACTTTACGATTATACTTCTACCCAAAATCGGTAAAATTGTTTATGCCATATTATTGTAACACCTTATCAAAAAAATCACTAGGTAAGGTGTTGGTTTTGTGTACACTTTTTACACTAAACTTTAGCTCAAAAAAAGACAATTTCCTTCGTTTGACATATGGAACTCAAACTATTTTTCATCAAATACCTTGATATACTTGACAAATGGTAGAAAAGGACTCAGTCCTGTGCAATACAGGACTAAATCCTTCACTTAAATTATTTGTCTAACTGTTTGAGCTCAGTACATTATTATGGAATTTTCTGATAATTATTTGATTTTTTCCAACATACTTTCAATGTGTTGGATGGATTTTTCGCGTCCAAGCAAGTAGATGGTATCTGGCAATTCAGGACCATGCATTTCACCTGAAACGGCAATACGGATTGGCATGAAGAGGTTCTTCCCTTTGATACCAGTTTCTTTTTGAACCGCTTTGATTTGTGGGAAGATATTTTCCGCCACAAACTCATCGTCTGACATGGCTTCAAGTTTTGCCTTGAAAGCTTCAAGGACAGTCGGAACGGTTTCACCAGCCATGACTTCTTTCTCAGCTTCTGTCAATTCTGGGAAGTCTGAGAAGAAGAGGTCTGTCAATGGAACGATTTCATCCACTGACTTCATTTGTGGTTTGTAAAGTTCCACCAATTTCTCAGCCTTGTCTGTCAAACGTCCTGCTTCTTCAAGGAATGGTTTGGCCATTTCAAAGATGGTCGCAAGATCCGCATTCTTGATATACTTATTGCTCATCCAGTCCATTTTCTTCTGGTCGAAGGCTGCTGGAGACTTGCTAAGGCGGTTTTCATCAAAGAGCTTGATGAGTTCTTCGCGAGAGAAGATTTCGTCTTCCCCACCAGGGTTCCAACCAAGAAGAGCGATAAAGTTAAAGACTGCTTCTGGAAGGTAACCTTTCTTCCGGTAATCTTCGATAAATTGAAGAGTGTTGGTGTCCCGTTTAGACAACTTCTTACCTGTTTCAGAGTTGATGATCAAGGTCATATGACCAAACTCAGGTGCTTCCCAACCAAGCGCTTCATAAACCATGAGCTGTTTGGTGTATTGGCAATGTGGTCGTCTCCACGGATAACATGAGAGATTTGCATATCATGGTCATCGATCACAACGGCAAAGTTGTATGTTGGGTAGCCATCTTTCTTTTGGATAACCCAGTCCCCACCGATATTACCACCTTCAAACTCGATATCGCCTTTGACCATATCATGCCATTTGTAGATACCAGACTCATTCACTGCCAAGCGAACCGTTGGAATCACACCTGCTGCTTCGCGTTCTGCGATATAAGCAGCTTTTTCTTCTTCGCTCATACCAAGGTATTCGTTGATGTAGCGAGGTGTTTCACCAGCTGCTTCCTGGCGTTCACGCTCTGCTGCCAACTCTTCTTCTGTCACATAAGACTTGTAGGCTTTTCCTTCAGCCAAGAGTTGGTCAATATATTTTTGATAGAGTTCCAAACGCTCAGATTGGCGGTAGTTTTCATGCGTCTCTGGACTTTCATCCCAATCCATGCCCAACCAACGAAGGTTTTCAAGCTGTGAACGTTCTCCGTCTTCGACGTGACGTTTGCGGTCCGTATCTTCGATACGGATGATAAAGGTTCCACCATGGTGACGCGCATACAAGTAGTTAAACAATGCTGTACGAGCATTTCCGATGTGTAATAGCCCTGTTGGACTTGGTGCATAACGCACACGAATATCTTTTGCCATATTTCTCTCCTCTTATCTTGTTCGCTATTTCTAGCGCTTTTATTCAATCGTTCTTATTATACCACAAAGAAAGCGGGACTGAAATGAATAAGTGACCTTTCTAGCCTTTCTTGCTATATATATGAAAAAAGCCAGAACAAATGCTCTGACTGATATCCAATCTATTGGTATCTTATTAAACGAACACGGGCTGCGGATTGTGTCAAAAAGATGAATCCTCCTAGAATCTCTCGGATTCTGCGTCGAATTCCCTATTTTGACTGTATCCGCTACGCCCTTTGTATCTTATTTTAACCGTTCTTCTAATTCAAAGTCAATTGGCAGGGTTTGTAAAAAGTTCTCCAACTCACGTTCCCAGTAGAACCATTCGTGCTTACCTGGGCTGTGGGTATAGGTGACATCCAAACCTAACTTTTCTAGTTCCTTGACTTCAAAATTATTGGCCTCATAAAGGAAATCCTGCTCCCCACACCAGATCCAGAGTTTGGTTTTCTTATCTGAAAACTTCTTGGCAGCAGTCTCTAGCGAATAGGGACTAGTTGTCCAATCCTCAATCTCTCCAAAGATCCCCTTCCAAAAAGCTGGTTGTTCCAAGTCATTGTTTTCAAAATCCCGATCGTGGAAACTTAGAGCACCGGAAAAACTAGCCGCATGGGAGAAACGATTTGTCTTGAGAGCCAAGAGCATCGATCCATAGCCTCCCATGGATAGACCAGCAATAAAGGTCTTCTCCCGTTTCTTGGTCATATTAGGGAAGAAGCGAGAAAGAGTCTCTGGCAATTCCTCCGCAATAGCTGTGTAATAGTTGTAGCCATACTGGGTATCTGTGTAAAAGCCATTATTGGTATTAGGCAGGACCACGATCAGATTGGTATTTCGCAAAATGCGCTCCACATTGGTCCGCTTCAACCAGGAGTGGTGGTTGCCATTCATCCCGTGTAAGAGATAGAGAACTGGAATATCCGTATCCGCTGGATCTTCCACGCGCGACGCATCTGGATAAAGAACAGACACACCCCACTCCATCTTCAAGGCTTCTGAATAATACTCAATCTGCATAACTGCCATTTGATTTCCTCTTTCTACTGTTAAAAACACTCGGCAAGCCTCTGGCTGCCAAGCGTTTCGTTTTCTACTATTATTTCACTTCCATCACAACTGGTAAAATGGCTGGACGACGTTTGGTTTGTTCAAACAAGAACTTAGACAAGTTGTCGCGTACCAAACCTTTTAACTCACCCCAGTCAAAGCTGTCTTGCGCCAAATAGTCTTCAACGCTTTGGTTGACCAATTCGCAACTTTCACGAAGAATATCCCGGCTCTTCTTGACATAGACAAAACCACGGGTGTGCACGCGCGCTTTGGAAATAATTTTCTTCTCTTTGCGATTCACGGTGATCGCCACGATAAAGATCCCGTCTTCTGACAAGACCTTGCGGTCACGAAGGACGATATTGCCCACATCACCAATGGCATTCCCATCGATCATGACATCTCCAGCTGAGACGCTACCGGCAGGGACGAAGTCCCCCTTTTCGTACTCCATCACAGTTCCGCGTTTTGGAATAAAGATATTTTCAGGCAAGATACCAACTTCCATCGCTACCCGCGCATGGGCATCCAATTCGCGGTATTCCCCTTGGATCGGGAAGAGATATTTAGGACGAAGAAGGTTGATCATCAACTGCAAGTCCCGTGCGTTTCCGTGACCAGACACGCGCAAGCTTGACGTGATCAATTTGACAATGCCACCTGCTTGGTAGATCATGTTTTCCACACGAGCCACCACAGCTTCTTTAGCAATAGATGGCGTTGTGACGACGTAGACCAAGTCCCCATCTTTGATTTCCACATAACGGTGACGGCCAATAGACATCTTGCGCAAACCGTTGATCGGCTCACCCATCCGGCCTGTTTCCAAAATGATCAATTCATGATCTTCAAAACGGCTCATTTCTTTTGGCTTGATCAAGAGTTTTTCGTTGGCAAGAGACAATTTATTCAAGCGAATAGCTGTGCGGACGATGTTTTCCACATCAAACCCTGTCAAGACCACTCGACGGCCAGTCTCAGCCGCAGCATCAAAGACCTGCTGGATCCGAGAAAGGTTGCTGGCTACCGCCGCTACGATGACACGACCATCCCAGTCTGCAATCGTATCTAAGATGGCATCGCCTACTTCTTGCTCACTGGCAACTTGAATATTACTATCCGCATTGGCCGAATCACTCAAGAGAGCGAGCACGCCTTCGCGTCCAATCTCAGCTAGACGAGCAAAGTCTGTCGCGTATGACTCGCTGGCAGTTTGGTCAAATTTAAAGTCTCCTGTGTAGACGATATTGCCCTCAGGAGTGCCAATCACAATCCCGATACTTTCAGGGATGGAGTGGGTTGTTTGAAAGAAAGAGACGACGGCATCGCCAAAATCAATCTCAGAATTTTGATCAATAACATGGAAGTCGTTGAATTTCTTCACACTGTCATTGCTTTTCACAAAGAGTTTAGCCAACTCAATGGTCAATTCTGTCCCGAATACAGGGACTTTCGCTTCCGCCAAAAGATAAGGCAAGGCCCCAATGGCATCCGCATGACCGTGGGTCAAGAAAACACCCGCAATGCGGTCCTTGTTTTCAAATAGATAATCCATGTTGGGGATAACGACATCCACCCCAAGTTGCTCATTTTCTGGATACTTCAAACCTGCATCCAAGACAAAAATCGAATCGTTCACTTCGGCAACGTAGAGATTTTTCCCATTTTCTCGAACACCGCCAAGAGTGACTAATTTAATACTACTCACTGTTGTCTCCTTTAGTGTGATTATTTTAATACTTACGGTCCTTGGTCGCCCAAGTCGAATTACAGCTTTGCAAATACTTGCATATCCACTCTATTATACAATTTTTTTCTCTTTTTTTCAAAAAGCTTTCCACAGCAAAAAAGTCCTCTCATCTATTTCAGATAAGAGGGCTTCTAGGCGCCTATTTTTAGGGGGAAAAGACCCTAAAGATGGTAATCTCCCCGTTTATTTTCAATGATCCGCATGGCTGCCTTGATCACATGAAACTTGCCTAACAATTCCTCTAGGCGCTTACTATTTCGCTCGCTCAATTGGCCGTTCTTGACCGCTTGGGACAGGCGATAAAAGTCATCCAAGTCCTCCCCAATGTTTTCAAACAGCTCTTTGGCTTCCTTGAGTCGGTAGCGATTGACTAGGTGGTTCACATCTTTTTGAAGGAAGCGACATTGTTTTCGTGAATGTCCGTATAAGCTTCCTCTTCTTCCTTAGATTCTTGGTAATTAACCGCCTTAAAACAGGTGATAAACTCCCGACTTTTGATATTGCAGACAAAGATGACGCCATCACTGGCTACATAGGCTTCTGTGTTGGCGGGTTGAACCACATTACTATCATAAGGAGAGAGGGAGGAGAGGTGTTGGTTGATCCACTTATTCAAGTGCTGATCATCTACGCCAAAGCGCTCAAAAGCTCTTTTCCGAAAATGGTCACGACAACTATATTCTTGCGCATACGACAATCCCATACTCTCACCTCCTCCTGAGTATTTTTATAAAAAAATGGCCTCCAGTCTTACGGGACTAGAGGCCTGGTCTGCTTCACTGACTTGGTGCAATTAACCTTTTGGCTAACAAAACAATGTTTATGATGTTGATTTCATTTAATAGTATTTGTGTAAAATACCAGAGGTTTTCTTTGCTATCCCAAATACAAATGATTAGTTTTCGATTGGACGCATCGAAGTTTGAAAACCTTTACAAAAAGCTTCTACCTACTATTTCCACGTTTTCTTATGTCTCCGGACAAACTAAGCAGGCTTGCCCGACCGTCCAACCGATCCGACACACACGACATGACTGCTCTTTTACGATAAGAGCATGAACAGATATCAGCAAAACAGGCCTAAAACGAAGTAACCTAAATTTTAACTCGATAAGGCATTGGTATCAATCCCTTCTTCATCTTTCTAACTATATTATACTCAGCTACCTAAGCAATTGCAAGCGATTTCGGCTGAAACTAGTTCCTATTTTTATGCGGTTTTATAGATGATTTAAGGAAAAGAAAAGAGGATGGGACAAAAGTCCTAGCCTCTCAATTATTTTTGGATTGTCAAGCAAGACGCAGTGGTTGAGTGGACTCTACTACGCTGATTTCATCAGCTTTTACAGCCCTACTCAACTGTGCGGAGGTGGGACGACGAAATCGAATTCTAACGAATTACCGATTTCTGTCCCACTCTCTAGCATGCAGACAAACTACTTCTACATCAAACAACCTAAGTGATGTCGCTTCTGTCCTACTCCCTATTTTCACTGTATCCGCTACGCCCTTTGTATCTTATTCTTTCTCAAACAATTGATAGTAGTCTGCGATGGTCATTTGGGCTTTTTCTTCTTGATTGAGGTCTTGGACGATGTGCCCGTCTTTCATCACAATCAAGCGATTTCCATATTTCAAAGCATCTTCCATATGATGGGTGATCATAAGAGCTGTGAGGGCATCTTGTTTCACAAACTCATCCGTCAAGGTCATGAGGGCCTGACTGGTTTTTGGATCCAAGGCAGCAGTGTGTTCATCTAAAAGCAAGAGTTCTGGACGTTTCAGTGTCGCCATCAACAGGCTCAATGCTTGTCGTTGCCCCCCTGATAGAAACTCAACGGCTGTATCAATATGATTTTCCAAGCCATTGCCGATCTTAGCAAGGACTGTTTGAAACTCTTCTTTATAGCTGGCCAGGTGACGCGGAATCAAGCCACGTTTTTCTCCACGAAACTTCGCTACCAAGAGGTTTTCCGCTACTGTCATGCGAGGCGCCGTTCCCATTTTAGGATCTTGAAAGACCCGAGATAGGTACTTGGCTCTCTTTTCAGGAGAATAGTTGGTTACATCTTCCCCTAGAATATAAATCTTTCCACTGCTCACCGGAAGCGTCCCTGCAATGGTATTAAAGAGGCTTGATTTCCCAGCTCCATTGCCCCCCAAAATCGTGATAAAATCATGCTCTCGAATTTCCAAGGAAACATCATCCAGAATGACTTTTTCTTCGTTCATCCCATTGCTCACGGCTTTGGTTACATTTTTTAATTCTACAATTGCTGTCATTTACTGAGTTTCGCTCCTTTCATGATTTTTCCCTTAAAGGTTGGAATCATCAGGCAGATAGCCAAGATCAAGGCACTGAAGATTCGAATATAGCTGGTATTGATGCCAAGCGCAATCACGGCCCAAATCAAAAATTGGTAGGCGATCGATCCGATCGCAATACTGAGCAAGCGCTCTGTCAAGGTGACATTTGAAAAGAGCACCTCTCCAATAATGAGGCTGGCAAGCCCAATAACGATGATACCAATCCCACGTGAAGCATCCGCATAGCCTTCTTGCTGGGCCATCAGTGCTCCAGAAAGAGCAATAATCCCATTTGAAATGACCAAGCCCATCAATTCCATCCGATCAGTGTTGATCCCAAAGCTCTTGGCCATATCTGGATTGTCCCCTGTCGCAATATAGGCTTGACCCAAGCGTGTATCCAAGAAGAAGATCAAACCAAGGATCACAAGCGTTACGAAAATCAAACCAATCAGGATCTCATTGAACCCACTGGCAAAAGGAAGAAATTCCTGAATTTTTTTATAGCCCAGAAGTCCCAAATTAGCCCGCTGCATGACAAAGAGAATAACCGAGTTACAAGATGTCATTACAAGGATCCCTGACAAGAGTGTGGGGATTTTCCCTTTTGTATAGAGAAGACCCGTCGCAAGTCCTGCCAAGCACCCTGCACCAATAGCAGCCAGCGTCGCAAGGAGTGGATTGACCCCTTTGGTAATCAAGGTTACCGCCACCGCTCCTCCAAGCGGGAAGGACCCTTCTGTCGTCATATCTGGAAAATCTAGAATTCGGAACGTCATAAAGATTCCTAACCCTAAAATGGCCCAAATCAAACCTTGTGAAACAATTGAATTAATCATAGTTTCTCCCTTCGATAATAGTAGTTTAATTGTATCACAAATATGGAGGAGAACCTATAGGAAATTATCATCAATTCCCTTTTCATGCTTTATAAAAAAGGCTCTATAATATTTGTAGTGGGTAAATCCCCTATAGATCTTATGGAGCCTTTTTTAGGGTAGAAAAAAGTCCCATAAGATCTACAATGAAAAGCGACGAAACCATCATTAGAAAGAATCATATGGAACATTTACATTTTATCACAAAACTGCTTGATATCAAAGACCCAAACATCAAGATTGTAGATATCATCAATATGGATACACACAAGGAAATCACTGCTAAACTGGATTATGAGGCTCCATCTTGCCCTGATTGCAGAACGAAAATGAAGAAATATGACTTTCAAAAACCGTCTAAGATTCCTTACCTTGAAACGACTGGTATGCCTACCAGAATTCTTCTTAAAAAGCGCCGTTTCAAGTGCTATCATTGCTCGAAAATGGCAGTCGCTGAGACTTCCTTAGTCAAGAAAAATCATCAAATCCCTCGTATTATCCACCAAAAGATTGCTCAAAAGTTGATTGAAAAGACTTCTATGACTGATATTGCTCATCAGCTTTCCATTTCAACGTCAACTGTCATTCGAAAGCTCGATGACTTCCGCTTTAAGCATGACTTTAACCGACTTCCTGAGATTATGTCTTGGGACGAGTATGCCTTTACCAAGGGACAGATGAGTTTCATAGCGCAAGATTTTGACAATCTCAACATCATCACTGTTCTTGAGGGAAGAACACAAGCTGTTATCCGAAATCACTTTCTTCGATACGATCGAGCTGTTCGATGTCGAGTTAAAATCATTACAATGGATATGTTTAGTCCTTACTATGACTTAGCTAAACAGCTTCGCTTTCGAATTTCTAATCTCAGGCTGAAACAGTCCACTGGACTGTTTCACTTCCAAATGCAAAAATTGTACTTGATCGCTTTCACATTGTGCAACATCTTAGCCGTGCTATGAGTCGTGTGCGTGTCCAAATCATGAATCAGTTTGATCGAAAAGCCCATGAATATCGAGCTATAAAACGCTACTGGAAGCTCATCCAACAAGATAGCCGTAAACTAAGTGATAAACGTTTTTATCGCCCTACTTTTCGTATGCACTTAACGAATAAAGAGATTCTAGACAAGATTTTGAGCTATTCAGAAGACTTTAAACACCACTATAATCTCTATCAGCTCTTGCTTTTTCACTTTCAGAATAAGGAGTCTGACAAATTTTTCGGACTCATTGAGGACAATCTAAAGCAGATTCATCCTCTCTTTCAGACTGTCTTTAAAACATTTCTTAAGGATAAAGAGAAAATCGCCAACGCCCTTCAATTGCCCTATTCCAACGGAAAATTGGAAGCAACGAATAATCTCATTAAACTCATCAAGCGAAATGCATTTGGTTTTAGGAACTTTGACAACTTTAAGAAACGAATTTTTATCGCTCTGAATATAAAAATGGAGAGGACAACGATTGTCCTCTCCAGATGTTAGCTTTTCTGGCTCTATAATTTCTGTAGTGGGTAAAACCACCATAGGAATTATGGAGCCTATTTTGTTGTAGAAAAAAAGTCCCATAAGACCTATAATGAAAAGTGACCAAACCATCATTAGAAAGAATCTTATGGAACAATTAAATTTTATCACAAACTTACTCGGAATTAAAGACAAGAACATCAAAATCTTGGATTATCTTGATGCTGGAACGCATAAAGAAGTCATCGCTAAGCTCGATTATCCTGCCCCTAAATGTCACAACTGTCAAGGACAAATGGCTAAATATGACTTTCAAAAAGAATCTAAAATTCCCTACCTCGAATGTGCAGGATACAAGACCCTCATTCGATTGAGAAAACGTCGTTTTCGTTGTAAAGTCTGTGGGAAAATGGCTGTATCAGAGACCTCCTTAGTCAAAAAGAATCACCAAATCTCAGCGATCGTCAACCAGAAAATTACTCAAAAATTAATCGAGAAAGTCCCTATGACGACTATCGCAGAAAGTCTATCTGTCTCTACTTCGACAGTCATTCGTAAATTGAAAAGAATTCAAATTCAAGACAGATTTATCTTTCCTTCCAACTCACATGTCTTGGGATGAATACAGCTTCAAGAAGGGTAAGATGAGCTTCATTGCACAGGATTTTGATTCCAGAAAGATCGTAGCTATTCTGGATGGACGGACTCAAGTAACTATTCGTAATCATTTCCTTCGCTATTCTAGACAGGTGAGAAGCCATGTGAAAATCATTACCATGGACATGTTTAGCCCCTACTACGATATTGCCAGAAAACTATTTCCAAACGCTAAAAATCGTTCTGGATCGTTTTTCACATTGTACAACATCTCAGTCGAGCTATGAATCGTCTTCGAATCCAAATCATGAATCAGTTTGATAGAAAAATCGCACGAATATAAGGCATTGAAACGTTACTGGAAACTCATTCAACAGGATAGTCGTAAACTCAGCGATAAACGTTTTTATCGCCCAACTTTTCGCTCACACTTGACCAATAAAGAGATTTTAGAAAAGTTGCTTTCATATTCTCAGGACCTTAGAGAGCACTATGACCTCTTTCAACTATTACTCTTTCATTTCCAAGAGAAACAAACAGACCATTTCTTTGAACTGATTGAAGAAACGATTTCTTGTGTAAATCCTATTTTTCAAACTGTTTTTAAGACCTTTTTGAAAGATAAGGACAAGATCATGAACGCACTGGAACTGCCATACTCAAATGCAAAACTAGAGGCTACTAATAACCTCATCAAAGTCATCAAGCGAAATGCTTTTGGCTTCCGGAACTTTGAAAACTTTAAAACTAGAATCCTCATCGCTTTGAACATCAAAAAGGAGAGAACCAAGTTGGTACTCTCCAGGTTATAACTTTTCATCAACCCACTACAGTTGACAATGGGCCTAAAATTGTCACCTCATCAACAAGTTTGTCGATGTCACCTCAATTTTAGTATTCGCGTTTTTTGCGTTTTGCAAGTCCCGCAAGGCCAACCATACCAAGTGCAGCACCTAACAATGCAGCAGATGCTGATTGTTCTTCACCAGTTTCAGGAAGTGCTGGAGCTGGAGGAGTTGTAGGTGTTGGTGGTGTTGGCGGTGTTGGCGGTGTTGGCGGTGTTGGCGGTGTTGGTGGTGTTGGTGGTGTTGGTGGTGTTGGTGGTGTTGGCGGTGTTGGTGGTGTTGGCGGTGTTGGCGGTGTTGGCGGTGTTGGCGGAATAACAGTGTTGTTAAACTCTGTATCTTCCGGCAACTTAGTAGTAGCTACTAATACCTTACCTGCTTTATTCACCACGATACCAACAGTTGCATCCATCTTATCGTATACAACGCTAGAATCTGTGCCACGGATTTCTTCTACATGATAGATATAGGTACCTTCTTCTCCACGTTTGAATTCAAGAGCGGTTACTTCTTTTCCTTCTTTATTAGTATATTTAACTGGAGTGAATTTGATGTTTCCGTTAGCATCATTTGTTACTGTTGTAACCACTACACCATCTTTGTCTTTAAGCACGAAGCTGAATTCATTGGCTTTAAGTTCACGGCCTTCCAAGCGTTTAGTGAAGTTGAATTCTACTTCAACTGGAACGTTGTTTACACGTTTTTCAGTTGGTTTGCTTGGTTTTTCAACTTTCTTAGTAGTTGGGTTGTAGTAGTTTACAACTTGAGCCGCAGTGTTTTCGATGTCTACTCCGCCTTTAACGTCAGCTTTCACTGTTGTTGGGATGTCGAACTTGTAGTAACGTCCGAATTCGAATTTAGTTGTGTCGATGACTTGTGTGTTTTCTGCATCGCCAAGTGACTTAGTGAAGCCATCTTTAAGTGTTGCAGTGATCACACCGTTGTTCACAGTAATATCGAATTTATCTGTTACTTCTGCGCCTGTTACTGAGTCGTAAGCTTTGATCTTAGTAGAATCAAGTTCCAATTTAGCTTCATCGTAGTCATCTGAGATTCCTACTGATTGGATGTTGTCCTTGTTAGCTGCGTCAAATTTAGTTGTATCCAACCATACTTGGTAAACCAACTTGTCGCCACGGTTCACAGTCTTGGTGTTCAAGTTTTCTTTTTCGTTGTTTGATGCATCGTCCGCATATGGGTTCGCATTAGTATCTGCGTACTTGTCTGCCAACTCTTTATCATCATCAACGAGCTTGTCGCCTGTGATATCGTATTTCTCTTTAGAAACAACGTATTTCTCTGGTTGGAACTTAGGTTCTTCTGGAGGTGTTACTGTATTGTTGAACTCTTTATCAGCAATATCTCCGACCTTAGCAACTAAAGCTTTAGCTGTACCATCATGAGAAACAGTGACTGTTACAACAGCTTTCATATTGTCATATGTAACGGTTGAGTCTGTACCAGCAACTTCTACTACTTTGTAACGGTAAACACCGATATCATTGTTTGTGTATTTAAGGCTAGTGAATTTAACCTTACCATCCTTATCATTGGTTGCTGTTTCAAGAACATTGAATTCATCATCGTCTAACAATTGGAAAGTAAACTCATTCGCTTTCAATTGACGACCAGCAAGAGCTTTCTTGAAGTCAAGTTCAATTTGAATTGGTACGTTGTTTACACGTTTTTCAGTTGGTTTGCTTGGTTTTTCAACTTTCTTAGTGGTTGGATTGTAGTAGTTGACTACTTGAGCCGCAGTATTTTCGATGTCTACACCACCAGGTACGTCAGCTTTCACTGTTGTTGGGATGTCGAACTTGTAGTAACGTCCGAATTCGAATTTAGTTGTGTCGATGACTTGTGTGTTTTCTGCATCCCCAAGTGACTTCGTGAAGCCATCTTTAAGGGTTGCAGTGATCACACCGTTGTTGACAGTGATATCGAATTTATCTGTTACTTCTGCGCCTGTTACTGAGTCGTAAGCTTTGATCTTAGTAGAATCAAGTTCCAATTTAGCTTCATCGTAGTCATCTGAGATTCCTACTGATTGGATATTGTCCTTGTTAGCTGCGTCGAATTTAGTTGTATCCAGCCATACTTGGTAAACTAATTTTGATCCACGTTCAACAGTCTTAGTATTTAAGTTTTCCACTTCATTATTGATGGTATTGTCCGCATATGGGTCCGCATTGGTATCTGCGTACTTGTCTGCTAACTCTTTATCATCATCAACGAGCTTGTCACCTGTGATATCGTATTTCTCTTTAGAAACAACATATTTCTCTGGTTGGAACTTAGGTTCTTCTGGAGGACGAACTGTGTTGTTGAATTCTTTATCAGCTGGTTCTGTCACGTTTGTGATTAAGGCTTTGGCTGTACCATCATGAGAAACAGTAACAGTTACAACAGCAGCCATTGTGTCGTAATCGACAGTTGCGTCTGTACCCTTAACCTCTGTTACAGTGTACTTGTAAGTACCTTCTTGACCCTTCTTGTATTTAAGGGCAGTAACCGTTTCACCAGCTTTATTTGTGTAATCTACTGGGGCAAACTTGATCTTACCAGCTGCATCATTGGTTGCAGTTGCAATCACAACATTGTCACTGTCTTTCAACTCGAATGTGAATTCGCCAGCTTTCAGTTCACGGCCTTCCAATTTCTTAGTGAAGTTAAATTCTACTGAGATTGGAACATTGTTGACACGTTTTTCAGTTGGTTTTTCAGGTTTTTCAACTTTCTTAGTAGTTGGGTTGTAATAGTTAACTACTTGAGCCGCAGTATTTTCGATATCTGCACCAGCTACTACATCGTCTTTCACTGTTGTTGGGATATCAAACTTGTAGTAACGTCCGAATTCGAATTTAGTTGTGTCGATAACTTGTGTGTTTTCTGCATCGCCAAGTGACTTCGTGAAGCCAGCCTTCAAGTTAGCAGTGATCACACCGTTGTTGACAGCGATATCGAATTTATCAGTTACTTCTGCACCTGTTACAGAGTCGTAAGCTTTAATGTCAGCCGCATTAAGATTTAATTTAGCTTCATCATAGTTATCTGAGATACCAACTGTTTGGATGTTGTCCTTGTTAGCTGCGTCAAATTTAGTTGTATCCAACCATACTTGGTAAACCAATTTAGAACCACGTTCAACAGTCTTGGTATTCAAGTTTTCTGCTTCGTTGTTTGATGCATCGTCCGCATATGGGTTCGAATTTGTATCTGCGTACTTGTCTGCCAACTCTCTATCATCGTCAACGAGCTTGTCACCAGTGATATCGTATTTCTCTTTAGAAACAACGTATTTCTCTGGTTGGAACTTAGGTTCTTCTGGAGGTGTTACACGGTTGTTAAATTCTTTATCAGCAGCGTCTGTTACGTTGGCAACGATTGCTTTCGCTGTACCATCGTGTGAAACAACCACTTTAACAGTAGCAACCATTGTGTCGTATTTGACAGTTGCATCTGTACCAGGAGTTTCTTCTACTGTGTAGTTGTATGTCTTACCAAGATCATCACGACCGAACTCAAGAGTCTTGAAGACTATCTTACCAGCAGCGTCATTCTTCACGCGTTCAACTTCAACGCCGTCTTTCTTCAATACGAATTCGAATTCGTTGGCTTGAAGTTCACGACCTTCCAAACGTTTCGTGAAGTTCATTTCCACTGGAACTGGAACGCTGTTGACACGTTTTTGTGTTGGTTTTTCTGGTTTTTCAACTGTCTTGCTTACTGGGTTGTAAACGTGAACTGTTTGGTTGGCTGTATTTTCAATATCAGCACCAGCTTTAACAGATTCTTTAACAGTTGCTGGGATATCAAATTTATAGTAACGTCCAAACCCGAACTTAGTTGTGTCGATAACAGGAGCATTTACTTTATCTTTGATAAATTCGTCTTTAGAAGTTGCAGTGATCGTACCATTTTCAACTTTGATGTCGAATTTATTGGTTACTTCTGCACCAGTTACTGAATCATATGCTTTGATGTCCGCTGCATTAACGTCCAATTTATCAGCGTCGTATGTATCAGATACACCAACGTATTGGATGTTGTTCGCTTCAGTGAATTTAGTCGTATCAAGCCATACTTGGTAAACCAATTTAGAACCACGTTTAACTGTCTTAGTATTCAAGTTTTCTGGTTCGTTGTTGTTTGTCTTGTCTACATATGGATCTGCATTTGTTTCAGTGTATTCATTTGTCAACTCATCGTCGTCATCCATCAACTTGTTACCAGTGATGTCATATTTCTCTTTAGAAACGACAAATTTCTGGTTGGAATTCTGGAGTTTCTGGAGGAGTGACTTTGTTGTTGAATTCTTTATCTGCAGTACCATCAGTAGCGTTACCGTTGGCATCTTTACCACCAGTTGATGTAACGTTTGTAACAGTTGTCAATGAGTGACCGTTCTTGGCAACTTCAACGGTAACAGTTGCTTTCATTTGGTCGTAAGTCATTCCAAATTCTTTATCAGCAGGAATCACTTCTTCTACTGTATACGTATGAGTACCAACTTTTGTATTGTCGAATGACAATTCTGAGAAGGTTACGTTACCAGCAGCATCATTCTTAACAGTTTCAACGACGTTACCAGCAGCATCTTTCAATACAAAGCTAAATTCACCAGCTTTCAACTCACGACCTGCAAGAGCCTTGCTGAAGTCAAATTTCGTCTTAACTGGAGCTACAACATAGTTGTTGAAGACTTTATCATCTGCACTTGAAGCGAATCCACCAGTACCACTGTATTTAACTGAAGCTTCTAAATCACCCGCAGCATTTTTCGTAACCTTTACAGTCATGGTTACTTCCATGGCATCGTAGTCGACATCCTTGTCAGAACCTTTTAATTCAGTGATAGTGTAGGTATAAGTACCTTCTTCTTTGAATGATAATTCTGGGAAGGATGCTTTACCATCTTTATTTGTGACTTCTTGTTCATATGAAGGAAGTGATTTATTTTTGCTCACTTCTTTAATCTTGAAGTTAAATTCACCATCAACTAGCACACGACCTTCCAGTTGTTTCAACCTCAGGTTTTACCTTGATAATTTCTGTCTTGTCATAGTAGTAGATTGGTTGTTTGTATGGTGTCAAGGAGTTGAGCAAGTCAACGTTGGTACCAATACCTCCTACTCCACGTTCCAATTGTGAATTTGGTGAAAGGTGACCGATATTGTCTCCCAAGAAAGGAACAAAGACTGTCTTATACGGAGTGTAGTTAGCAGCCCATTGGAAATCGAACGGAACGGTCTTACCATTTGGATGATTAACGCCGTCAGTACCAGTGAAAGCTATTGTATTAAGAGGTGATTTCTTAACAACTAGTTCTTTAGTATTTGCTTCACCCGGCTTAATTGGTGCCGTTTCTGCTAGCAACATATAGCCATCAGTGTTCAAAGTGCCATCTGAACGTTTGCTTTGTTGTTTTGGATCTAGTAGGTAAACACGAACCACTACAGATCCATCTTCACCAACGATTTCCTTGATACGTTTAATCCCAGCACGCTCAGCATCCATGAATTTGGTACCAACGGTGTAAGGACGGCTTACATAACCAGAAGTTGTATCTGGATCAGCTGTTTGATATAGGGTATAAGCTGTTTCTCTAGTAATTTTATCCGTGAGTTTTGCAGTCTTTGTAAATTGACGTTCTCCAGAAGCTGTGAAGTTTTGACCTTCCATCGCTTTCAGAGTATATTTGGCTAACTCAGTTTCACTTCCATTTTCTTTATAGTCCTGAGTTGTAACAGACTTATCAGTTGCTTTATAGGTAGGGTTTGCCTTGTCAACAAGTTTATAGTAAGTAGTCTTTTCAACATTGGTAGGAATCTTAAAGTTTGTATCCGTAACTTGACGACCATTATAAACAGGTTCAACCACATTGATAATATCGTTTGAGTTACGTGCTGCATAAACAGCATCAAAACGAGCTTGTTCAGCTGGAGTCAGGTTATAACCAGCAGCTACTAAAGCTTGAATCTCTGATCCAACTTCAAATCCCATTTGAATAAATGGTTGGTCTGTCTTACCAGGACCTTGACCAGCACCTGCTTGATAGTCTACTTGTAGGGTCAACTCATTATTAGATTTTGGAGTGGTCGTAGTGAATTTTTGAATACCACTAGTTGCAGTGACAGTATGTGTTTCAACTACATTACCCGTATTCTTATCAATCAATTCAACCGTAGTATCGGTGGAAGTACCAAACGTCTTATAAGCACGCGCATAATAGTTTGTATTATAACGGGCATTGAATTTTGTCAGATTCCAGATACCAAAGGTATAGAAGTCACCTTCTTTAGCTTGGTAACCAGCAGGAATTGTTTGAGAGTGCACAGATGCTCCGTTAGGATCTGTCATGTCTGGATCAGCAGCGACTTTATCAGCTATAGTCGTTATAACATCAATCGGTGCTACATTATGGTCTGTCAATGCACGACGTCCACGACGACGGCTACTTGTTGCCAAAGCTCCACCATTAGTCATATCAGTTGCTGCTCGATCGAGTACTACACTACGATCTTCTGTTGCAGAATCTGGTTTAGGAGCTTCAGTACCACGAAGTAATACTGGCTGCGCTGTAGGTTTGAGGACTGCTGGTGTTGCTGGTACTTCATTTACAGCTGCTCTTTCTGAGCTTTCACCTGCTGCAGCACGAGTTGCAGTAGGTTGAGCTGTGGTAGCCGCTGTGGTAGGAGCTGGTTTAGAGTTTGACTCTTTTTTCTTCTCTACAGGTTTGCTGGTTTCTGATGACGCTGTCGTTTTTGGAGATTCTTCAGATTTTTTAGTTTCAGCCTTTTCTTCTTTTTTAGCTTCAGCTTTTGCTTCCTTGTTTTCTGTAGCAACTGGTTTCTCAGTTCCTTCAGATTTTTCAGTCGCTGAAGCTGGTGTTTCCGAAGTTGCAGCAGAATTAGAAAGGTCTACTTTCGGTGCTGGTGCTCCCACACCATAGACTGGGGAAGCAGCTGGTGCTTCTGCTTGACTTGACTCTGGTGTAACAGGTTGTGCTGCTTCTGAAGCTGCTGTTCCCGCAGATTCAGAGGCTGTTGTTGCTTCATCCGCTGATGCAAATTGAGCTCCTGCAGCAAAGAGTGCTGTTCCTAAAAGAACTGAACAAACCCCAACGCTATATTTTCGCAATGAAAAGCGCTGGCGCTTATTAAATACATCCTTCATTTATAGGATCTCCTTTTCCATATTTCATGATTCCATGATACAAATAAAATTGTAACATCCTTGATAACAAGAGTCAATCTGGTGAAATTAAAATGTAATGTTTTTGTAAAAATGTCATATTATACCACATATTTTTTAACAATTTGTGTCAAATTGTCACATTTCTTCCTATTTGGTTCACTTTTTTTACACCAAAAAAAGAAAAGTACAGGAAAACTAAGATCGTTCTGTCTTCCTATACTCTTCTATATAATTATTTCACTTCTGAGATCAATCCGGTGTCCACATCATACACAGCTCCCGAAATAACGACGTCCTCTGGAATCAAAGGAGAAGCCTTTAAAAGCTCCATATCCTCGCGGACACTCTCCTCAATATCTTGAAAAGGAAGGAAATCGCGATCTCCTACATCCACACCCAGTTCTTTCTTGAGATGCTGACGGAAGCCTTCGTTTTCAAAGGTCTGTGCACCACAGTCTGTATGGTGCAAGACCACAATTTCACGGGTTCCCATTTGCTGCTGGGAAATGACCAAGGAGCGGATCATATCATCGGTCACGCGCCCTCCAGCATTCCGCAAAATATGGGCATCTCCAAGAGCCAGACCTAGTGCAGGCGCCACGTGAAGACGGGAATCCATACAGGTCACAATGGCTACCTGTGTTTTGGGCTTAATCGGAAGACGGAGGTCTCCATGTAGCGCCACATAAGCTTGGTTGGCTGTTAAAAAATTATCAAAATAAGACATGGTCTCTCCTTTATTCCTTTGAAATTCAAATCATCTATTATTTTACCACATCCGATCCTTTCTGTCAGGGGATACATCCTGTCATCTGTTACATCTGAAAAAAAGCCTTAAACTTCCCGTTTAAGGCTTTTCTACTATTAAAATACTTTCTTCAAGACTTCAGACAGTGTACTCACACTGACCACTTCGATCCCTGATGGTGTCGAAATCCCAGTCAGAGAATTTTTTGGAACATAAATCTTGGTAAAACCGAGCTTAGCCGCTTCATTGATCCGTTGCTCGATCCGATTGACTCGGCGGACTTCTCCTGTCAAGCCCAACTCCCCAACGAAACATTCCTGCGGGTTGGTTGGTTTGTCCTTGTAGCTAGAAGCAATGGCAACTGCAACCGCTAGGTCGATAGCCGGCTCATCCAGCTTGACCCCACCAGCAGACTTGAGATAGGCATCTTGATTTTGGAGGAGCAAGCCCGCTCGTTTTTCTAGCACCGCCATAATCAGACTAGCCCGGTTAAAATCAAGCCCCGTTGTCGTCCGCTTGGCATTTCCAAACATGGTTGGTGTCACCAAGGCCTGCACCTCCGCCAAATCGGACGCGTCCCTTCCATTGTCACAACGATGGACGAGCCAGTCGCCCCATCCAAGCGTTCTTCCAGAAAGACTTGGCTCGGGTTGAGGACCTCAACCAGTCCACCTGATTGCATCTCGAAAATCCCGATTTCATTAGTGGAACCAAAACGATTTTTGACTGCTCTCAGGATCCGGAAGGTGTGGTGGCGTTCTCCCTCAAAGTAGAGCACCGTATCTACCATGTGTTCCAGCATCCGAGGACCCGCCAAGGTTCCTTCCTTGGTTACATGCCCCACGATAAAGATAGCAATGTTATTGGTCTTAGCCAGCTGCATGAGCTCAGCCGTTACCTCACGTACCTGAGAGACCGACCCCTGCACCCCTGAAATCTCAGGAGACATGATCGTCTGAATAGAGTCAATGATCAGAAAATCAGGCTGGATGCGCTCTACTTCTGCTCGCACGCTCTGCATATTGGTCTCGGCATAGAGGTAAAACTCGCTATCGATATCTCCCAATCGCTCTGCACGGAGTTTGATCTGCTGGGCCGACTCCTCTCCACTGACATAGAGAACCGTTCCTACTTGAGACAGCTGGGTTGAAACTTGTAAGAGAAGGGTTGATTTCCCAATACCTGGATCCCCACCGATGAGGACGAGACTCCCTGGTACCACACCGCCACCAAGGACACGGTTGAATTCCTCCATCTCCGTCTTGGTCCGGTGAACATTGATAGAGGTTACGTCCGCCAATTTCATGGGTTTGGTCTTTTCACCCGTCAAGGATACCCGTGCATTCTTGACCTCTGCGACCTCGACCTCCTTGACAAAGAAGACCAAGACCCACAGTTTGGACAGCGTCCTAGGTATTTGGGTGAGTTATAGGCACAATTTTGACAAATAAATGTTGTTTTTTTCTTTGCGATGATAAACCTCTTTCTAAATCTCTATCTCACACTCAATCACTTGACAAAAATCAATGGTTTCATTTGGCACAAACTGGCGCATGAGCATTCCGTGAGTTACAATGATAATAGTTTTATAATTTTTATATTTTTCCAAAGCTGTTAAAAAACGATGACGCATCTCTAGATCAGTTTCATAGCGATAAGGAGAATCTTCAGATAAAGCTCCTTGATGTTTTAGATAATATTCATGAGCTACCAATACACTAGTTAAATCAGAGTTAGTGCCATCTAAGTCTGGACGCCACTCATGAAAAAACGGCTCCACAAACAAGTCCAATCCTGTTTCAACTGCTATATAATGTGCTGTTTCTAAAGCCCTCGTCACAGACGATGAAATAATAATCTCTGCCTTTCCAAAACATGCAGTTTTAGCAACTTCTTTTGCCAGACTGCGACCTTTTCCTGTCAATGGTGCTAAATCACGACCAAAACCACTATAGAGTTGCGGATTTTCAAGTTTATCAAGCATACTATAATCTGGCTCCCCATGACGGACAAAGATAATCTTCATCTTAGTGCCCTGTTGACCCAAATCCACCGGTCCGCACGCCGTCTGCTTCATCTCCATCCGCAATTAAGAAAGGTGCAAAGACAGCCTGAACCACACGTTCGCCAATTTCAAGGACGACTTCCTGGTCGGTAATATTTTTCATCTGAGCAAAGATATGGCCTTCATTTCCAGGATTTCCGTAGTAGTCTCCATCGATAACCCCAACAGAGTTGATCAAGACCAGGCCTTTTTTACGAGGGTTAGAGGAACGATCATAGAGATAGAGCACTTCAGTCGGTTGCATATAGGCTTTGACCCCAGTTGGGACTAGGACGATTTCCCCAGGAGCAATCACCGTACGTTCTGCCACCTTTAAGTCGTAACCAGCTGCGTGTGCTGTCTCCCGTTTTGGCAGCAAGTCCTGGTTGGTATAGCTTGATACAAGTTCAAATCCGCGAATTTGTCATCATGATTCCTCTTTTATTCTAAATAGTTTGTTTCTATATCTTCTATTATACCATCACTTTTCCCTAGCGTCTCCCCTATACTACTATTCGTATTTTTTTAAAAATCACTTCCATTCAGTAAGTTACATTTTATTTTCATATTTTTTTTCTGAAAAATAGAGCGCTGTCATTACTGATTTGTCATATAATTTGTGCTAAAAAAATGCTATTTTAAGTTTGAAGATAAGCTTTTATTTTTTTGCTATAATTCCCTGTGTAGGGAATAATTTTAAAAAAAGCAAAAATATTTTTACCCTATAAAAATTATTTTTGTGAAGGTCGTGTCTCAGCATTCAATTCTTATTACCAACAGATAGGGTTTGAAATATCCAGATCTTTAAGAGTAATCAGGCATTGATGATTAGGCACTATTTTTTTATGAAAAGGGAAGATAAAATGAAAAAAGAATAGGAATATTAAAATTTTCTCATTTGTCCTTTGTTTAGTGGCCATGCTTTTCGCTTTAGGTCTGAATCGCACTTCAGCAGAAACTCCTGAGGTTTCAGTAACTGGAAAATTCGTAGATACGATCCAAAATGTTAAGGTATCAAATAATGAAGGCGGAGTTCTCGACTGGGAATTAAAACAATGGGCTACATTCCGTATTAATGCAGATTTTGACTTAGCTGGAAAAAATGTTAAAGCTGGAGATCAAACGATAATTACGGTGCCTGATGCTCTAATGATTAACTCTGATAATATTGAAATCAAGGATATCAATACAAACGAGGTGATTGCACATGCAAAACTAAGTGCTGATAACAAGTCCATTACTTTAACTTATACAGATTATGTTGAAACTCACTCTGATACAAAAGGATCTTTCTTCTTCTATTCTCGAATCGATTTCAAAAAACACCCTGAACAAGGAGAAATCCCCGTTGAAATTACGATAAACAAAGAAACAAAACCTGCTGGTAAGGTATCATTTACTGGTATTGGCGATGGTAATCCTTTCCTTTTAACAAAGACTAGTTGGGTTAATGAGAAGGACCGAAAAGAGGTTCAATACACTATTTCAGTCAATCGTACAAAACAAAACGTCAAGAGTGTAACAATTGAAGATCACTTGAAATTTACCAATGCTTCATACGACAAAGATAGCATTAAGGTTATCAAAGGTAAATTCTCTTATGAAACCGGTGAATGGGTATTTTCAAATCGTGTTGATGTAACTGACCAACACAAGATTACAGTTAGTGAAGACGGTCAATCCTTCGTTATCGAACTAGGTGACATTACAGATCAAGACCAGTATCGGATTTCTTATAACGTACGTTTAAATTATGAACCTGTTGATGGAGAACTATTGCAAAACGATGCAACTCTTAAAGGTAAAGATATTGAAAGCAAGGATGTAACAAACATTGCTGCCGTTCAAATTGCTGGTGGAGCTGGTGTTGGTTATGTTTACTCAATCAATATCCATAAAGTAGATGATGCGAATCAACCGCTTAAAGGTGCTAAGTTTAGAGTTGTTCGTCAAGCAAATAATCAAATTATTGGTGAATTTGAATCAGATGAAAATGGTAACATTGCAGTCAACAAATTGTTGAAAGATAAGTATATCTTAACTGAGATTGAAGCTCCTTCAGGCCACGTTATCAAGGATGCAGTTACAGAAGTTAATGTTGAAGATTTTGGTGCTGATCATTCAGTAACGAAAACAATTGTAAATCCGAAAGATAAGCCAAAAGAAACACAAGCTACTATTGAACTAGATAAAGCTCTTACCGGTCGTGCTCTAACAGATGGCGAATTCAGCTTTGAATTGTACGAGGGTGCAACTAAGCTTCAAACTGTTACCAACAAAAACGGAAAAGTAACATTTGCACCAATTGAGTACACCGAAGAAGGTGAACACACCTACACTGTTAAGGAAGTAGCTGGAAATACCCCAGGTATTACCTATGACAAGACTGATAAACAAGTAACTGTTAAGGTGAAAAAAGATGGCGACAACCTGAAAGCAGATGTGGCTTATCCAGATAATAAAACCTTCTCAAATACTTATACGGCTCCTCAACCAGCAAAAGCTAAAATTTCAGCTAGCAAGATTTTAGAAGGTGCTGAATTGAAGAATGGCGAATTCAATTTCCAATTGTTGGATGAAACCGGAAAAGTTCTTCAAACAAAACAAAATGCTGCAGATGGTACGGTAACCTTTGATGACATTTCATATTCATCAGAGGACGCAGGAAAAACCTTCCACTACACGATCAAAGAAGTTATTCCTGAAAGCAAAGCAAAAGGAATAACCTACGATGAAGGAAGTATTGATGCTACTGTAACTGTCACAAAAGATGATGCAAGCAATACACTCAAAGCTTCTGTGGCATATGGTGATAAGAAATCATTCACTAACAAATTGGTAACAACTTCAATTCCACCAACTCCTCCGACTGTTGACAAACCAGAATTAAGCTTTACAACATTCAATTGCACAAAGCTAACGCAGACGGAAACGTTCTTGCAGGTGCTGTATTTGGTCTATTTGAATCCGATGGTACTACTCCTGTAGCAAATCCTTATGGTACAGGTCAAGCGACTGCAACTTCTGATGCAAATGGTCTTGTAACTTTTACAGGATTTGAAGCAAAAGATTATGTGGTGAAAGAACTTACTGTTCCAGAAGGTTATCAACTATCAACAGATGTGATTAAAGTTTCTGCTAGCGAGTTGAAAGCTGCGACTAACCTCGTCGTAGACAAAGGAACAGTGGTCAACAAACCGTTCACTTCAATTCCACCAACTCCTCCAACTGTTGATAAACCTAAATTAAAACTCTACAACATTCAATTGCATAAAGTGGACGAAGAAGGTAAACCTCTTATTGGTGCTGTATTTGGTCTCTTTGAAGCTGATGGTACTACTCCTGTAGCGAACCCTTACGGACAAGGTCAAGCGACTGCAACTTCTGATAAGGATGGTCTTGTAACCTTCATTGGATTTGAAGCAAGAGATTACGTTATCAAGGAATTGACAGCCCCAGCTGGTTACCAATTGTTAACGAATCCTATCACAGTTTCAGCTAGTGATTTTACCCAAGCTAAAGATTTGGTCGTAGATAAAGGGAATGTGGTGAATAAGGAAATTCCGCCATATACTCCACCAACGACTCCATCCACAGACAAACCGAAAGGAGATAAGCCTTCTGGTAAACAATCAAAAGAAGGTAAAAAACAAAGTCTTCCTTCTACTGGTGAAACAGTAAGTACTGGACTTGTTGCAGCAGGGCTTGCCCTTGTAGGTGCTGGAAGCATGCTCGTTGCTAAAAAGCGCCACGAATATGTTCTTAAAACAGGTATTCATCTAGCATTGCTAGATGGACCTGTTTTTTTTTTATTGATGACCGCCCTGTTTTCTGATCTTATTTCCGGTGCTTTTGCGTCTTTTCTAAGACACAAAAAAGAGATCAGCTCAAGTCCAACCTCTTAACTTCATTATAATTCCTGTAATAAATAACGGAAGAGTTCTAAATTCCCTTTTTCTTCATTGACCAAGTATTCTGGATGCCACTGCAAACCCATAATCCGATGGCCGTCTACTGCTTCAATCGCTTCGATGGTGTGATCGCGCGGATCAAAGGCGGTCGCACAGAAATTTGGTGCAAGATCCTTGATACTTTGACGGTGAACGGAATTGATCCGACTGGCCTGACCAAAGAGTTGCTCCACCACACTACCTTTTTTAGTCTCGATAGAATGGGAAGTCCCAAATGGAAGACCTTGCCAATGACCTTCGATCTCTTGGTTGAGTGTTCCTCCAAAAGCCACATTGATCAACTGAACCCCACGGCAGATTCCTAGAACCGGTTTGTTTTGGCGAACTGCTTCCTTCAGTAGGGCAAGCTCAAATTGATCGCGTTCGATATTGTAATCATCGCTCTCGATCGTTTTTTCTTCGCCATAGAGACTAGGATCGACATTTTGGCCTCCACTTAAGATCAATTTGTCAATCGTTTCAACATAGTCCTTAACCAAGGAAGGATCTCCCATCGGGATGACCATTGGAAGCCCACCTGCTTGGCGGATCCCTTCCGCAAATTGACTAGACACTGAGGAATGAAGGTTTTTCCCTTCCGGGTCCACCGGACAGAGATTAGCAGATACTCCAACAATTGTTCTACACATATTCATTCCTCCTTCATTTTAACTACTACTTATCTTACCACCCATTAGTGATAGTGTCTAATATGTATTTTTTAAAACCGTGATAGATTTTATTTATCACCCTCACTTTCCTCACAAAACAATTGATGATCATACAAGTTTTTTTACCTATATTATGTTAAAATAGAGAGGAAAATAGAATCGTCCTTCAAGGCACACATTAGGCCTTTTCGAAGGCGCAAGCGCTAGATATTCCTAGCCTTGTTGAAAAATAGACATAGAAATGGAAGATACAATGGAAAAACAAACCGTTGCAGTATTGGGTCCTGGTTCATGGGGAACAGCCCTTTCACAAGTCCTCAATGATAACGGCCATGAAGTCCGTCTCTGGGGAAATATCCAAGAACAAATCGATGAAATCAATACCACTCATACCAATCAACGCTATTTCAAAGACATCGTTATTAGCGATCAAATTACCGCTACGACCGATCTGAAAGCAGCTTTGGACGGTGTGGACGCTATCCTTTTTGTAGTTCCTACAAAGGTGACCCGCTTGGTCGCTAAACAAGTCGCTGAAACACTGGATCACCCTGTCACAGTCATGCACGCTTCTAAAGGGCTCGAACCTGGTACACACGATCGGATTTCTCAAATCCTTGAAGAAGAAATCTCTGCTTCTCTTCGCAGTGAAGTAGTGGTCGTTTCTGGACCGAGTCACGCGGAAGAAACCATCGTAAGGGACATCACCCTCATAACAGCAGCCTCAAAAGATTTAGAAGCTGCACGCTATGTTCAAGAACTCTTTAGCAATCACTACTTCCGACTCTATACCAATACAGATGTTATCGGAGTGGAAACTGCGGGAGCCTTGAAGAATATCATCGCAGTCGGAGCTGGAGCTTTGCACGGTCTTGGTTATGGTGACAATGCCAAAGCAGCCATCATCACACGCGGTCTCGCTGAAATCACGCGCCTTGGTGTTAAGCTCGGAGCTAGCCCATTGACCTATAGCGGTCTGTCTGGGGTTGGTGACCTGATCGTTACCGGAACTTCTGTTCACTCTCGCAACTGGCGAGCTGGGGATGCTCTCGGACGTGGCGAAAAACTGGAAGATATTGAAGCCAACATGGGCATGATCATCGAAGGGATCTCTACGACCAAAGTCGCCCACGAGCTGGCCCAAGAATTGGATGTCTACATGCCAATTACACACAAGCCATTTACCAAGTCATCTATGAAGGAAAAGATATCCGTGAAGCCATCCGCCACATGATGAGCAATGAATTTAAAGAAGAAAATGAGTGGAAATAAGTCAACCACCCTATCATCAATCCTACCTTTTAGAAAGGAAACTATATGACTAAAGTTAGAAAGCAGTCATTCCTGCGGCTGGTTTGGGGACACGCTTCCTCCCAGCAACCAAAGCTTTGGCAAAAGAAATGTTGCCAATCGTTGACAAACCTACGATCCAATTTATCGTAGAAGAGGCTCTGAAATCTGGGATTGAGGAAATCCTTGTCGTAACAGGGAAGGCCAAACGTTCGATCGAAGACCATTTCGATTCTAACTTCGAATTGGAATACAATCTCGAGCAAAAAGGCAAGACTGACTTACTCAAGTTGGTCAATGATACAACAGCGATCAATCTTCATTTCATCCGTCAAAGCCACCCTCGAGGTTTAGGGGACGCTGTTCTTCAAGCGAAAGCCTTTGTTGGAAACGAGCCTTTTGTCGTTATGTTGGGAGATGATCTGATGGACATCACCAATGATGATGCCTTGCCATTGACCAAACGATTGATGAACGACTACGATGAAACCCATGCATCCACTATCGCTGTGATGGAAGTCCCTCACGAAGAGGTTTCTTCTTACGGTGTGATCGCACCTCAAGGAGAAGGTATTAACGGTCTTTATAGCGTTGAAACTTTTGTCGAAAAACCAACCCCAGAGGATGCTCCAAGTGATCTCGCTATTATCGGACGCTACCTCTTGACTCCTGAAATCTTTGATATTCTTGCAAATCAAGAACCAGGTGCTGGCAATGAAATTCAATTGACGGATGCGATCGATACCCTCAATAAGACCCAACGAGTCTTTGCCCGTGAATTTAAAGGCCAACGCTACGATGTGGGTGATAAATTCGGTTTCATGAAAACTTCGATCGACTATGCCTTGAAACACCCTCAAGTCAAAGATGATCTTAAACAATATATTATCGACCTTGGAAAAAAATTAGAAGCATCTGAACAAACTGCAGACTAAAAAAGAAGGAAGAGAGATTTCATTCTCACTTCCTTTTTTGTTGTATCTTATAAACTGTATCGTTTAATGGGTTCTACGTTTTTCGATGTAGTAGCCAAATCCAAAAACTGTCAAAAGAACTCCGCCTACCATGGTCGCAATGGAAATACTTTGACCGGTTGATGGTAATTTTTTCTCACCTTTCTTCTCTTCAATTTTTACTGCAGATTTATAAACTACACCATAAGTTGAGAAATGAGAGGTTGTAAATGTTACGGCTGACTTATCTTCATTTAGTTGGAATTGGAAGGATTCCAATTGACCATTTTCACCGATACCATAAACTGCTTCTACTTCTTTTTGCCCATTGACTGGAATGGTCACAACCGTTGGACTAATTTGATGTATAGGATTATTTTGGTTCGATAATTGAATATTATATGCCTTGTAATCTTTACCAGCTAGTTCTTTGACATCTTTCAAAACTTCAACAAGGAGACTATAACCACCTTGAGCAAAATCAGGGTTTTGCAAGACGATACCTGTTGCTTGGTCTACTAAAATATATGAATTTGTTGGTAAAACTGGACGACCAACGGTACTAACACTGTTACTATTTGTAGGAACAATAGTAGTTGAACTACTTGGTGTTGTTTCTTCCTTGCTTGGCTCGGTACTTGACTCAGTACTTGGTGTTGTTTCCTCCTTGCTTGCTTCTGTACTTGCTTCGGTGCTTGGTTTCGTTTCTTCCTTGCTTGGTTCTGTACTTGCTTCAGTGCTTGGCGTCGTTTCTTCCTTGCTTGGTTCTGTACTTGCTTCAGTGCTTGGTGTCGTTTCTTCCTTGCTTGGCTCGGTACTTGATTCTGTGCTTGGTTTCGTTTCCTCCTTGCTTGGTCCTGTACTTGCTTCAGTGCTTGGTGTCGTTTCTTCCTTGCTTGGCTCGGTACTTGATTCTGTTGGATCTTTGTAGTCATCTGGTAAAGATGCACGGTATGGATCATCTGTACGACCTGCTTCTTTAAGAGTTGCAGATAATTCAGACTCATATTGCTTGAATTGTTTGAAGAGACGTTCAGACTGAGCTAAAGCATCCTCAGTCACTTTATCTTCAACTGCTTTTGCTGCAGCTTCATCAGCTTTCAAGGCTGCATATTTGCTATCACTAACCTTCTGTTCAATGATCAATTGTTCCTCGAGAGCTTTCCAGTGATTTTGAATCGATTTTCCAAAGAGGTCTTGATTATTGATTGCCATCTGGTCAATATGCCATACTGTCCAATACCATGAATTCGGATCATAGGTAGCAGTTTGAGGTTTGAAAGCCTTATAGGTATCTTTTACATTTCCATAGAATGGAACATAAGGAGTGTTTCGAGATGGTCCCATACCAAGCCATACAGTTCCACCAAATGATTTTGGAAGGTTTGGATTGATTTGATAGACATGGGCATCGATGACGTTTTCGTTTCCTAAAGCATACTTATATTGGTCTTTCCGAACAGTATCGTTGCTACCATCGTCACCTTGTTTCTTAACACCAATTTGGTCGTCTGGAACAAAACGACCATTCAAATGTTCAAAGCGGTTCCGTTGCAAGGCAAAAGCATCTTCTAAAGTGTATTTTTTGTTTGGATCGGTTGGTGAACGGAAGAGCTCATACTCATCATCCTCATAAGTGACTTTAGAGTCTGGATCTAGCAAGGTGATACCTGCATAGGTCCGTGAGCGGTCCCCTTCAGCATATTTTTCTGGTCCATAAGATTTAGCAATATGGAAGTTGCCATCTTTATCGGTCTTGTAGTTGCCAGATTCCTTGGCTACTTTTTCTACATCTTTAGAGGCGATGACATTTTCCTTGTCATTCAAATCAACATGACCTAAGTAGTAGGTATTTGCAAAGACTGCGTATTTGTCTTCTGGCACCTTCACCGCGACATATTGGTGACCAGAAAGAATTTCCATATACCAAGTTTCTTTTTGGTCTGCAAAAACGACAACATTCCCTTCTGCTGATCCTTTTTCTTCAATGACTTTAGCTAGGAATTCAACCCCTTCACGAGCAGACTTAACGCGTGGTAAAACCACGTCCAACATAGCAGCTTCTGGAATTCCGTTTTCTGTCAATGGGTCAGTCTTCAAAACCTTTTTGTTTGGAATTGCTGTAACAGTTGAGGTCATGGAAACTCCAGCTTCGTTAAATCCATGTTCACCAAAGCACCGTTACTACCATCTCCACGAGCAGAGTCATAAGTTGCTGTGTATTTCATTTCGCTAGCAGCATGTGGATAGGTAAAACCATTGGATTCGTCTTCCAATTGATCCCCTTCCTTATAATTCTTCGCATCAACCACCACATAGTTCTTGTTGTGCTTGCCACCATTTGGATAGTAAGGGTAGTCTTCTGTCCGACCAAAGAGAGTGGTCCCATCCTTGGTCAATTGACGACCAATGATAAAGCCACAACAGGCTTGAACGGCTTGAACTGGTAGGAGCAAAAATGTCATTGCTACCAATGAAAGTTTAAATAACCATTTCTTCATGGCAAATCTCCTTTTCGAATACTCCTTTTAGTAAAAAAGGATAGCATTCCCGATTTTTTATACCTCCAGTTTACATTTTTTTATTAATTTTTGCAAACGCTTACTAGACTTGTTTTTTTATTCTATTTTTTTCCTAAATTATCTTTCTATCAACTCATTTCTATGTAAATTATATATATTTATTGAAATTTCAAACAATTTTCTGTTAGTTTACGATTTTGCTACATTTTTTAGAAAAAAAAGGAGGCTGGGACAAAAGTCCTAGCCTCTCAATTATTTTTGGATTGTCGAGCAAGACGCAGTGGTTGAGTGGGCTCTACTACGCTGACTTCATCAGCTTTTACAGTCCTACTCAACTGTGCGGAGGTGGGACGATGAAATCGAATTCTAACGAATTACCGATTTCTGTCCCACTCTCTCTTAAAATAGAGTCAAGATTTTACCTAAGAAATAAAGCAAAAGTAAGAGATAAGAGAGGGCCACACTCATCTGATAGGTTCGGTTCATAAAGCGAGCTTCCCCTCTTACTGGAAAGACATAAGCCAACATCACCCCAGCTACTAAGCCACCGATGTGCCCTGCCATACTGATCCCTGGCATGAAGCTAAAGATCAAATTGACCACAATCAAGCTGGTATAGGACTGACTCAAGTGGCGAATATAGGGACTTTGGACAATAAAGCGCAGAGCACCAATAGTCCCAAACAGTCCAAAGAGGGCTGTAGAAGCTCCTGCTGCAATCACATCTGGCGTAAAAATAGCAACAAAGACATTGCCCATCATGCCTGATAAGAGATAAAGAGCTAAGAAAGCCTTCGATCCAAAGAGATCTTCTGCCAAACGTCCCAAGTAATAGAGAGTGATCATATTGAGCACAAAATGTTCTAGGCCGATATGAACAAAAGTAGCTGTCACGATTCGCCATAACTGGCTAGGATCGACTTTCACAACCTCTCCAATAATACCACCGCTATAGTAAACAGCGGCACCTGTTTGGTAGTCGCCTCCAAATCGGATAAACATGGAAAGAAAGACTGCCGTTGTCACTAGCAATAAGAGGCTGGTCACAGGATAACGACGATCAAAGAGTAACTTCATAGACTAGCACCTCTTGAACTGCCTGATCAAACGTATCTGGCTGGAAATCTCCTTGCTGGATGGAATAAATCGTACTAACCGTTTTTCCAGTAAAATCTGCTAAATAACGATCATAATAGCCACCACCATAGCCAATTCGGTAGCCTTTTGACTGGAAGACCACGCCTGGTACATGGATCAGATCAATCTCTGACTTATCCACAACCCTTCCTTTTTCATTGGGCTCCAACAAACCAAAGCGTGTCTTTTCTAAAATGTCAGGATCGTATTCCACAAATTCCATCCGCCCTTGTGGATAGGTACGGGGAACACAGACGCCTTTTCCAAGTTGAAGAGCAGCTTGGATCAAGCCAGCTGTGGAAACTTCATGGCCAAAAGACAGATAGGTCGCAAGGGTATTTGCCTCCTGAAAAGCTGGTAACTCCAAGAGGCGCTGAGTCAGCTCTTCATCTGCTTGAGTTTTTATAGTTTGCGGCAGTGCTTTCATAGCTGCAATTGTCTGATTTCGTAGTGTTTTCTTCATTCCCTGCTCCTTTTGTCTAGCTTTAATTGTATCATTTTTTAGGAAAGATCCGAACAGTTTTTTCACAACAAAGAAAAAATCCAACTCCAGACGGAGTTGAATCATTCCTTTATTGGTTGGCTTTCATTTTCAAAAATTTACCAATGTTTTCCACAGCGAAGGGAAGGGCCGCTTCATTTGGGCTCATCTTCGGATGGTGCAAGGCATAAGGGGTATCAATCCCTAACCAGAACATGACACCCGGGACCTTGCTCAAGAGAAAGCCGAAGTCTTCTCCTGTCATCGCAGGCAGGATATCAATCAGGTTCACGTCTTCCTCAGCTGTGAAAAAGTCCATGAGTTCTTTGGCCAATTCTGGTTGGTTTTCCACAGGCAGGTAGCCTCCTTGCTTGAGTTCCAGGTCCAATTTCACATCAAAGGCTGCTGCAACTCCTTCTGCAATGGCTTTGACCCGTTTTTGAGTCAAAAGATTCATCTCCATGGTCAAGGTCCGAATGGTCCCATGAAGGAAGGCTGTCTCAGCAATCACATTATTGGTTGTTCCTGCATGCATGGAACCAAAGGTCACCACAGCCCCTTCAATCGGATCGACATTTCGACTCACGACCGATTGGACTTGGGTAATGAAGTAAGAGGCTGCTACAAGTGCATCATTGGCCTCATGTGGAAAGGCAGCATGCCCTCCCTTACCTGTAAAGGTAATCTTGACTTCACAGGTCCCCGCAAAAAGGGTACCCGTATTGGTCGCAATGTCCCCCACCTTCAAATCAGGGCGTACATGCAGACCATAAAATTCATCAGGGAGCCAGTCGCCAAAAGCATTGTCCTTATACATGAGCATCCCACCAGCTTCATTTTCTTCAGCTGGTTGGAAGAGAAAGAGCAGGTTATTTTTTGGTTGCACTTGAACCAGTTGATCCAAAAGCCCAAGGGCTGTCGTCATGTGCATATCATGACCACAAGCATGCATCCGTCCTTCGTGCTTGGAGGCAAAATCAAGGCCCGTTTGTTCCACGATCGGTAAGCCATCGATATCTGTCCGCCAACCAATGGTTTTTTCAGGAGCAGACCCATGGAGATAAACCAGGATCCCGGTCCGCCAAGTCCGTTGCTCTACAAAGTCCTTGCCCGCTGTGATCTCTGCGATTCGCTCTAAGAGATAGGCTTGAGTTTCAAATTCTTCCAAGCCAATTTCAGGGATTTGGTGCAAATCCCGTCTGATTTTGATTAAATCCAATGTCATAGTCGTCTTCTTTCTATTAGAATAGAGGCCTCTCGGCCTCTTAGATTAAATACCAAATTTTCTTTCGAGACTTTCCTTAGGTGAGTACGGACGTCAGCGAACTTCTAAGAAGTTCCATGACTAATTTTTGAGCCTACAGTCTCAAAAATTCCGAACGCCTGAAGCTACTCAGCTGCAGGCGTTTTTATCACAGCGGAAAGTCTCCTTTTTACGCTCAATTGGCTCGTAAAACATGCAATTATTTCAATGTTGTTTCTAAGATTATTCGGTTATCACGCAGTAAAAAATAGTTCACTTAAATGATTAGAAGTCCGGTTTTTATCTATTTATTCCTTATTACAAATTACGCAAGGCGTCTTCGAGTGCTGTTTTTTGTTGTGTTTTTTCGTCGATTTCCTTGATGATGCGAGCTGGGACACCAGCTACGACCACATTTTCAGGGACATCTTGTGTAACGATAGCGCCAGCGGCAACGACTGAACCGTTCCCTACTTGAACCCCTTCAATCACAACTGCATTGGCACCGACCAAACATTGTCACCGATCCGAACAGGCTCAGCAGAAGCTGGCTCAATGACACCCGCAAGCACGGCACCTGCACCGATGTGGCTGTTTTTACCAACTGTTGCACGGCCACCGAGGATAGCCCCCATATCAATCATGGTTCCTGCACCGATTTCAGCACCAATATTAATGACAGCACCCATCATCACGACAGCATTGTCTTCGATGGTCACTTGGTCACGGATAATAGCACCTGGTTCGATACGCGCATTTAGATAGCGCTTATCAAGCAAGGGAACAGCTGAATTCCGGCCATCTTGTTCCACCACATAATCCTTGTTTTCAGTCAAGTTAGCAAGAAGGGGCTCGATATCTTTCCAGTCACCGAACAACACATTGCCAAGCTTGGTGACAGAAGCTGGAACAGCTGTTGCCAATTCCCCTTCAAAGGTTACTTTCACATTTGTTTTCTTTTCTGCATTTCCAATAAAAGCGATAATTTCTTGAGCAGACATTTTTTGTGCTGTCATAAGATTCTCCATTCATTTCAATTAAAGGTATCCATATTATACCACAATCCTAGTGAGATGAACACCTAAGGCGACGTGCTTGTAGCCGAATCCTCCAGGCCTGTCATTTCACTGATAGTCCGAGTCCCTCCAAAGTGAATAATGACTGAGCGCGAATCAGAAAGTTTATAGTAAAAAATTAAGAAGGACTCTGAACTCATCATACTTGACCAAGAAACACGGCTAGGAATTCCTACGGTATTCACAAGATCTGAATAGCTGGTTCCTATTTTAATATTGGCAAAATCCTCTCTGTTCAAACTGCCATTTTTATTGGCTAATCGCTCACTGTTTAGGTTCTCAAAATCAAGAGAAGATAAACGGTCACCAACAATATTTGAAAGTAAAACTGTTACGGAAGAAGGAGAGCCTTCCGACTGATAATCCAATTGTGTCATAAAAGGACTGACACCACCTTCTTGGTAGGTTTCTTCCCCACCACTAGCCTTCCCCAGTACAGCTACCACATCCTGCGGAGACAGATAAGTTGAAGAGGTACGGCCTTGATCCCCCTCACTTAAACCAGGAATCAGGGAAATCGTCTTCTCATAGGTCACTTGAAACTGAAATTCACCTTCCGGTGCAATCAAGGTACTATTACCACTCTTCAAGGTTTCCTTTCTGGTTCCATAAGACAGGCCAGTGTTTCCGTATTCACTAGTAGTAGAAGAAGGACGTTCCTCACTATGGATACCTCCTGAAGCCAGATAGGCAAATAATCCCAGCATGGCCAATAATCCAAAAAAGGCTGCCAGCGAAGACCCTCCACTATTAGAGGAAGGAGAGTAGGTTTTCGCCCTATCCGATTGGGAGTCTAGTACAGGTTGTCTTGGTTCTGAATGCCTGCTTCCCCCTATTGAAGCCAGATCGGCTTCTGAAATCAAGCGGCTCCCACCCTGGTGCTCTACTTTTTTCTCAGCTGAAGGAGACTGCCCTATTGTATCTTGTGCTGGTGTTTCTGACCTTGTTTCTTCTGTTAGTGGTGTAGCAAGAACGACCTGAGCTGATTCGTCTTCAGGTGTAGTAAATGAGCCTTCCTTTGGATCATACGATTCCTCCTCCACACCAATCGCTGGTTTGTCTTTTCGTTCCTCTTCTTGTTTCACCTCTTCCTGAAAAGCAGGGACTTCTAGCACTTCTGGCTCTTTTGCGAGCGTATCTTCTAGCTTCTCAGGACTTCCTTTTTCTAAGGGTGCTTCTTTCGGCTGGCCTTTCGAAAACCGACTCTGGTGCTCATTTCGTAGATGCGACCAGTCTTTATTTCCCATTGTCCTCTCCTTTTATTTAAAATGCTTCGGCTGATTTTTTTACTGCGCTGTAGATGTAGAGGAAGCTGGTGTGGTCGCTACCTCTTTCGATTTGATATCCTTGATGGTTTGCCGGCTATCAAAATGGATTTGAACCGTTTGAGAATCCGATAATCGATAGGTAAAGGAAGGCGCTTCCCCGTAACCTAAAAGCCCAGATACATATATTTCATCCGGAATCCCTACCGTATTGAGTAGGTCTAAATAAGGCATTCCGACCTTGATAGTGGCAAAATCGTCCTTCGTCAAGCTCCCATTCTTATTCGCAAATCGGTCACTTTTTAAGTGTTTCAAACTTAAAAGAGAGATCCTGTAAAAGGCACCTGTTTTTTCAAGAAGAACCTTCCCATCTGCATCCTTTGATTGGTAATCTAATGTCAGCAAAAAGGGACTGGAACTGCTATCACTATACGTTGCTTCCCCACTCCTTGCTTTACCTAATGCTGCAACGACATCTTATGGGTCTACCGTCCCAAAAGAGGTCTTTTTTTCTTCCACTGCAAAATTAGGAATGAGAGACATGGCCTTTTCATAGGTTGGCTGAAATTGAAATTCATTAGCTGAGGCGATATAAGAACTATTTTTACTGGTCAGATATTCCGTTCTGATACCATCACGTGATAAACCATTGATCCCCTCACTCGAAGAAGATAAAGAAGAGCTTTTATTAACTTCATTTTGAAGCACAAACACAAAAGCCATTAACAAGGCGAACCACCCAAAAAATCGCAAAAGCGAACCAATCCCCTCTTTTGAGGAAGAAGGGGAAGACGCCATCGTATCTGAATGGCTTCTAGTATCCTGATGATTGTCCATCCCTAATGAAGCCAGATCAGCTTCTGAAATCAAGCTGCTCCCACCCTGGTGAGAGGAAGCTGCCTTGATGTCTGTCCGTTGATCGTCCAATGATGTCTCCTTTCTTATACCAACACTAATTTCTTGGCTTTTTTCTTGAATTCCATCACCACTTCTGGCCTTCCTGGTATCTGGTAAGTCGCGCGATAGCCCATTCCGCCATCTGGCATTTCCCCCCAGACCAAGCGTTGAGGATTTCCTAGTTGCTGAATAAGCTGGGCGAATTCTGTACCTTTTTTCTCTTTTTCAGTAGTGATTTCTTTCTCACTGTTTGTCTTCTCTTTTGCGTCCAACAAATTCGTCGCATCCACCATCGTCAAGCGATACCCCTGATCTTTTTCCTGTTCAAACCACAAGGTCACACTTTTCTTGCCCTGATCGGTTTGCTTAGCCGCATAGGTCAAGACGAGAACCGTTTTATCACTTTGGGCTGTCTTAGTGTAGCGAACTTTTTGAGCTTTTCCCCATTCCGTCACAACTGTTTCCAAGCGGGTTCCTGGTTGCTGAGTCTGCTTGAGACGAACTTTCAAATTCGCCACAGCTTCGATGGTCCATTTAAACTGCTTGATTTCTTGTTCCTTGCTGACCAAATTCTTGTAATCCTTTGGTTGGAAACGAGTCAGTGTTTGGTCCTCCTTGGTATCGGTTCCCTGCTCTTGCACCTGGATGCTTGCAATCGCAAGTAAGAGTCCTAAAACAAAACACAAAAACGGCAGCAAGAGTTCTTTTCGATTCTTTTTCATCCACTCGATCATCTGCTTCACCCCTTCTTCGTCAAACGATACTGACCAGTCTGGTCGCGTTCAAAGGTCAAAGAGACCAGTCCATCTGTCACCTGATAAGACAGGGCTAAGACTTGCTTGTCCTTTTCAGAGGTCAAACTAAGAGAATTGGGAAGACCTGATTTTTTCAAGACATCTTCTACTGCTGTCCCCTTTTCTTTTTTTCCATCTAGTGTCTGATAGCCTGTAAAATCTGCCAGTTTTAAGTTCTTTTTGCTCTGATAGTGTGCCGACTTGGGCGCAAAGCCTTGAATCGAACTCAAATAAAAGGTATCATCCTGCTTTTGAAATTCTATGGTATAAGGATGAATCCCCTGCACAGGAGTCCCATAGCCTAGCTGGACTTGCGCTCCAAAACTCGTATCTTCTTGTGTAAAACTCGCTGCTTTTCCAAATTTTTTGACGAATGCAGACAAAGTCACCCAATTTTTTTGTGTCTTTCCTTCTCCCCTTACAAGCTCCAATGACAACAAGTCTTCTAAAGCCGGCTCTTTGGAAGAAGACGCAACAAATTGCTGGCTGTCTTCTTGCATGCGAGACAAACTCAACAAGCGATCTTTGGGCAAGGTTTTCACTGGATGAATCATAAACACCAAGCAAACACCAAGCATAAAGCTAGCAAAGCACTTGCAGCTTTTTGGAGGATCCGCTTATGACGTTCTATCCACTGTTTCATTTCTTCCATCCTTCATGCTCTTTCTATTCAAACTCTTTCTATTGTATAGAAAATTAGCGTATTTGTCTCGTCTTATCCCAAAAAAGAGGCGCTTGCCTCTTTCTTTTATTCATTGATTTAGTAGCTGTCTTTACTACTCAAGAGGAAATCTCCATTCTCTTGGCGAATAAAGGTCAAATCTACATAGTCCCCGTTTTTCTTTTGGAAGTCCATGACCAATTCTATCTCGTCTGAATCATCAGATGAACTCACCGTCAGATTGACTGCATCACCGTATTTTTCTAAAAGCTCTTTGTAAGACGTTCCTCCAGCACCGGTCTCACTATTTCCAACTTTGAATCCATCTGCAAAGTTGTCCTCAACCGTAAGATCTTTCCCAAATTGGTTAAACTCAAATTTGACAAGCTGTAATTCTTTTCCTTTCTTAGAGTAGGTCGCTTTGACCTCTTTATTATAAGAGTTATCATCCCAGAATAATTTCAATTCTCCACTATCAAATTGGACAGAACTAGCCTTTCCATAAGCGTCGACCATTTCCTCAGGAGTCTCCCCAGAATCCTTTCCGGTCAAAAACTGAAGTTGCTCGATATCAGATTGTTCCCAGCTAAAATTGGCTTCCGCGTCTTCTGCGGTCAATTGCTCCAAATCGATATTGGAAGAAGAACCAGACTGGTTACCTGACCAAGAAGTCTGCTTTCTAGATGGTGACGTACTAGGGCTAGCATGACCAATTAAATAGCCGCTTACTCCACCGATAAGAAGCCCCACTAAAATCCCAAGGGCAAAACGAATCGCCTTCTTGTCTGCAGTATCCATCGGTCTTCCAACAGGAGAAAGAGGAGCTTGTGGAATAGGTGCCTCAGGAACAGGCACTGTTTGAGGACCAACTGGTTCAGCTACTGTGTTTTGAGGAGCTTGAGGCGCAGGCTGGAATGGAGGAGTCGGTTGGGGAGTGGCAACTGCATCCGGATGTTCTCCAACAGTTGCTTCATCCACCTTTGGAAGCTCCACTGCTTCTGAAATAGCTGGCTTGTCTGCCTCTTCTTTCATTGCTTCCGTCTCCGTCACTGAAAGGCCACTAACTTCTGGAACGACCAAGTCTTCGGCTTCTTCTTTTGGGACAAAGGCTGGCGCAGCCACATCAAATTGAGGCGCACCCCCTACGGGAGTATGTTTCACAAATTGTTCTTGATCTTTCTCGGACATTTCGAATTCTCCTTTTTATTCTTCTCTTCTACTATAACATAAAACCAAGCAAGGACCAACTCCTATCTTGATGGACTAAAAAAGATCGGAGAGGTATCCGACCTTTTAGAAACTTATCTTAAAATTTCTTGCGAAGGGAGACAATAGCAATCCCTGCAAGTGAGAGCAAGCCCAATGTTGCCAAAACGACACCTGTTTCTTGACCTGTTTGGCAATAAACGGCCAACTACAGATTTACTTGAGTCGCTTGAATTTGAGGAAGAACTAGAAGAAGAGCTTGAGCTCGATGAAGAAGTCGAACTTGAGCTGCTTGAAGACGAGCTCGATGAGCTACTTGAGCTAGAAGACGAACTGCTTGAACTACTTGAACTTGAAGATGAGCTACTTGAGCTTGAGGATGGGCTTGTTGTACTTGGAGAAGTTGATCCTCCTGTCTCAGAACCTTTATAGCCAGCAATGAAATTACGATAAATTGGATTTGAACTTTCAAGTGAATCCACGATCAATCGTCCTGACGCATCATAAGCAAGGGACATTGTTACTTCCCCTTCACCATTATCCAACTGTTTAAAGCGACCATCATCTTTTGTGGTTTGACGAATGTAGAGTTTAACAGTTCCAGAATTCAGTCCAGAGAGATCCACATCATCAAATTCGATCGTCCCATCTGCTGTATTTTGCCCTTTAGCAACGGTCTCTTCTTCGCCACCTTCAGATTTGTAGATCAATGCAAATTGGTAGGCTCCTGCATCATGCGCACTTTCTTTCTTGCCTTCACGCGCTCCCACTACATCGACACGACCTGTTTTCAATTTCAAAGAAAGCTGATTCGATTCGAAACCTTCATATGTTGGTTTTTGAACAAGGTCTAGCTGACCATTTTTGTACTCATAAAACGCAGCTTTTGTATTCGCAGAAATTGGGTGAGCAATAGCCATGCCACCAAGCATAGATGAAAGTAACAAGAATTTAGCCAAGTTCTTTTTCATAATTTTCATTCCCTTTTCAATTATTTTCATTCATCTTTCATTTTATAATATGAAACAACAAATGACAACTTTTATATTCAAATAACTTTTTATATTAAAGGATTTGAGTATAAAATCCGTGCCTGTAGCTATTGTCTAGCTAGAAACCCTGTATCATCAGTATTTTAGAAATGAGATTAGCAAATGATCAGGAATAATAACTAGTTAGTGTTTTTATAATTGAATCCAAGGGGAAAAATTATGAAATTATTTTACAAGTGAAAAAAACGACCTCTTACGAAGTCGTTTTGTCTATTGATTAAAGACGAGCGTTGAGTTCTGCTCCAAGTTCTTCAAATCCTGGTTTACCAAGAAGGGCAAACATATTTTTCTTGTAGGCTTCAACACCTGGTTGGTCAAATGGGTTGATCGCATTCAAGTAACCTGAAAGGGCGATAGCCAATTCGAAGAAGTAGATAGTGTATCCAAGAGTGAAGGCATCTTGCTCAGGAAGTGTCACGTACATATTTGGTACATCACCATCTGTATGGGCAAGAAGAACACCGTCAGTTGCTTTTTTGTTTACGAAGTCAACGTCTTTTCCTTGGAGGTAACCAAGTCCATCAAGGTCTTCTTCCAAAGTAGGGATAATCACGTTCTTACGTGGTTTGTCCACACGGACAACTGTTTCAAACATGATACGAGTTCCTTCTTGGATAAATTGACCCAATGAGTGCAAGTCTGTTGAGAAGTTAGCTGAAGTTGGGTAAATACCTTTTTGGTCTTTTCCTTCTGACTCACCAGCCAATTGTTTCCACCATTCTGAGAAGTATTGAAGAGATGGTTCGTAGTTTACCAAGATTTCAGTTGCATAACCTTTACGGTAAAGGATGTTACGAACTGCTGCGTATTGGTAAGCTTCGTTTTCTGAAAGCTTGTCTGAAGTGTAATCTTTACGAGCTGCGTTCGCACCTTCCATAAGGGCTTTGATATCAGCACCTGATGCAGCAATTGGAAGCAATCCAACTGGTGTCAAGACTGAGAAGCGTCCACCGATATCATCTGGAACTACAAAGGTTTCCCAACCATTGGCATCTGCTTCTACTTTTACAGCACCTTTGGCACGGTCAGTTGTCGCATAGATCCGTTTGTTGGCTTCTTCTTGACCATATTTCTTCACCAAGAGTTCTTTGAAGACACGGAAAGCGATGGCTGGTTCAGTTGTTGTACCTGATTTAGAAATCACGTTGACTGAGAAGTCTTTGTCTGAAACATACTCTACCAAGTCAGCAAGGTAAGTAGATGAGATTGAGTTCCCAGCGTAAAGGATTTGTGGAGCTTTGCGTTCTTCTTTTGTTTGCAAGTTTGCAAAGTGGTGGTTCAAGAAGTCAATCGCTGCTTTCGCACCAAGGTATGATCCACCGATACCGATAACGACCAAAACATCGCTGTCTGCTTTGATTTGTTCAGCAGCTTTCAAGATGCGGTCAAATTCTTCACGGTCATAATTTTCAGGAAGGTCCAACCAACCTAGGAAGTCACTACCAGCACCTGTTCCTTTACGGATCAATTCATCAGCTGCAGTCACTTGTGGTTGCATGTATTCCACTTCATGTGGGGCAACAAATTTACCCAAAACTTTTGAGTAGTCAAATTTAATATGAGACATGTTATTCCTCCAAATTTTGTTCTTCTATATGATATCGCTTTACACGGATTTAATCAAGGGAAACCAATCTGTAAAACGTTTTCATTTGCTAATTTTTTTATTTTCACAAATCAAGCAATGACGCAATGGCAATCGTTTGCATATTTGCACTATTTTTGACTAGAAAATCCAAAAAAAGAAGCTTCTCACGAAACTCTATTTTTTCTCTTTTATTCTTTGAATATAAACATGACTCTGGTAAGTGATAGCCCTCACGTCGCTTTGCTCCTCAGGATCAATATCTCTAAGCTCGGTTGCGCCTTACAGGATAATTTCATTTCACGCTATAGCCCTCACGTCGCTTTGCTCCTCAGGATCAATATCTCTAAGTTCGGTTGCGCCTTACAGGCTAATTTCATGTTACGCTATAGCCCTCACGTCGCTTTGCTCCTCAGGATCAATATCTCTAAGCTCGGTTGCGCCTTATAGGCTAATTTCATGTTACGCTATAGCCCTCACGTCGCTTTGCTCCTCAGGATCAATATCTCTAAGTTCGGTTGCGCCTTACAGGCTTACCTCACTAAGAGCTATAGAAAAAGAGCACACAGTTCACTTCGCTTAGGGCTGCTGGATTCCTCCCCTGACCCGCTTCACGCAGAACTGTTGCTCCGATAGGTATTATATCATAATTTGTTCGATTTGCAAAGGTCCGGTTTTTATTCTTGTGTTTCGGCCTTGGCTGCGAGTTTGGCTTGTTTTTTTCGTTCTCGACCTTGGCGGAAGAAGGTCTGCATGATGGCTGCACATTCTGCTTCCAAGATTCCTGTTTCTACTTCGACTCGGTGATTGAGGCGTTCATCTGCCAAAATGTCGTAGAGACTACCTGCTCCACCGAACTTCTGATTGGTCGCCCCGTAAATCACCTGGGGAATCCGAGCTAGACCAATGGCACCACTACACATGACACAGGGCTCAATCGTGACAAAAAGCGTCGTATCCAGCAGGCGCCAGCTATTTTCACGCTGATTGGCCTCCTCGATCGCCATGATTTCCGCATGCATGACCGCCCGCTGCAGCTCCTCACGCGCATTATGTCCACGCCCGATAATCTGACCATCCTTGACCAAGACACAGCCAATCGGTATTTCATCATTGGCGAGGGCAATCTCCGCCTCCTTCAGGGCTTCCCTCATAAACATCGCTTTTTCCTCTATCGTGTAGTCCATCTCTTCCTTCTTCCTTTTAGTTTCTTTGTTCATTATACCATAGGCAGCTTACGACTCACAAAAAAAGCCGCCGATTGGGCGACTCTTATGGGAGATTATTATGAAAAAGTTTAGGAGGTTTAAACAAAGTTAGGAGGTCTTTGTTTATGCTTCTAGTATAGCTGGCCTATCTTAAATAAAGCTTAAGTTCTCTGAGTATTGATGATTTTGGAAATATCACCACTTAGAATCTCAAAAATATCTGACAAATTGCTGGCTTACTACTATCCGCTTTGTCGCAGAACCAACTATTGTGGCATCGCTCATCCTTTACGTAACTCAAGGATTTGGTCATAGCGCTCTTCTTCATCAATATGATGGGCTATTTCTAGTACCGTGATCGGCAAAGAAAAGATTAGGTCTCTAACCAGACGACTATTTTTTTTCGTCCAAAGCTGATGTCACTTCGTCCGCTAATAAAAATATCCTTCTCGCGTAAGAGAAAAACGAGCCAACTCTAATCTGACACGCTGACCTCCTGAAATGTTTTCACCATTATTATGAATTTCTACATTCAAAATATCCTGAAATTCATCTATTAAGCCAACTCGGTCCAATACCTCCAATAATTCATGGTCCTGAAAAGGCTGACCAAAAGTTAGATTATAGCGGATAGTATCGTTAAACAGGAAGGGATGCTGGCTAATTAAACCGATATTCCCTTGAAATGACTCGTTATTTGATTTCCATCATACTGAACGAAAAATGTCACCCTCATCACATACTTCTTCTCCTAAAATCAAGCGAAAAAGAGTCGTCTTTCCAGACCCGCTCGGTCCTTTGATTAAGACCTTCTGACCTACTGAAATCGTCGCCGTCAAATCAGAAAAAAGCTGACGTTCAGCAAAACTTTTTGAAATATGATTTAAGCGCAACGATTCGAGATTTTCAACAAATTGATCCTTTGTCTCTTCGAAATCAGGTTCTTCCTCGATAATCTTAAACAGGCGGTTCGCAGTCGGCAAGGCACCTTGGAGATTGGCTGCACTGTACATCAGAGTTTGGATCGGTTCTACCAGCATCCCCGCAGCAACATACATAGAGATGAGGCTTGTAATAGAAATAGAATTTCCTGTAAACTCAAATAAAAAGCCTAAAAGCAAGAGGAACAACCTGACTAAAAAAAGACCATAAATCCATTAAAGAAAAAAATAATATTATGTGTGAAACAAAAATCTTTGGATGGCTTTTTTTGATATTCTCCGTTTAAATCATTCACGCGCTCTTCATTCAGCCTCATGGCCTGATTAATCCGTAAGGTTTGGCTGCCTTGCATACTATCCGAGACAAGCCCATGTAATTTCGTTCTAAGCTTGGACCAGCTGTCTCCCGAATCTTGTAAACGACGATTCATGATGAACTGAGGAATAGGTCTCATAATCGTAAAAATGACAAAAAAATAAGTCCTAAGAGAAAAATTTTGTGAAACAATATAAATGGCTGTAACAAGGGCGACAAATCCCCAACTCACCATAACATTTATATTTTTCCAAATAATTATCGCCCACATATTCCATATCTTGAGTTAGCAGACTAACTTTTTTTCATCATTGGAAAAATTTAGGATTCAATATGACTTTCTTAAATAAAAGGGCACGGACACTTTTGTTGATTTCTCTTCGGAATATATTGTGCGAATGGTTTGAAAACAGCATCAGACTATAAATAACAAGATAGATAGACAGACAAACCAAATAAAACAAAATTGAGAATTTTTTTCCATAAGAAAGGCCGTCTTGATCTAACTTCAAGGCCTTCGTTAAAATCAGAGGTTGCGCCAACACCAAACCACTATTCACAATACGCCCTAAAAAAATAGGAAAAAGATACTTCTTATCAATGTACTTATAAATATTTCTCATAATTATCATCCATCAAAAATAGAGGGCTAGCACAACCCTCTTCTCTAATTTATTTAAAATCGTGATTATTTACAATCACAATTATAGTTAAATACTCTAGGTTTAGCATTCATTTTGTCATCGAATTTGTTATTCACTTTAACCTTCATGATATCTTCCTTACTATATTTTAATATATATCGTGACAAATTCATATTATCACCTCTTAATCTGTGTGACTTAACCTACAGTAAGTATACACCGATAGAAATATTAAATCAAGCAATATTCAGCAGATTAGAAAAGTTCCAACTTTTAATATTTTGGAAAAGGTTATCCTATAAAAGCTGCAATTTCGCCAACTTCTTGAGCAATATAGGTGGCGCCGGCTTCTTCCAATTCTTCCCTGCTTCCAAAGCCATAAAGGACACCGATAGAATCAAGCTTTTGCGCTTGAGCGCCAAGCACATCGTGCTCCCTGTCTCCAATCATGATGGTATGCGCCAAATCTGTAATCCCATTTTGCTCCAAGGCATACTGGATAACATCGCTTTTTTTACTACGTTTTCTATCCATGGTCGCACCAGCGACAAAGTCAAAATAATCATACAAACCAAAGTGTTTGAGAATTTGAATGGAAAATTCTTCAGGCTTTGACGTAGCTACAATCAACTGTTTGCCAGCCTGCTTGAGAGAAGCCAGCAAGTCAGGAACGCCTAGATAGACCTCATTTTCATAAAGGCCTTTTTCGGAAAAATACTCATGATAGTAGTCAATGGCCTTTAAACATTCTTCCTTAGAAAATCCATAAAAGCGCTCAAAAGACTCCTGCAAGGGCGGACCGATGAAAACTCTCAATGCTTTCTTGTCTGGCACTTGAATCCCATATTTTCCTAAGGCATAGGCCACCGAGTTGGTAATCTCTAGTTCTGAATTGGTCAAGGTGCCGTCTAGGTCAAATAAAATCGTTTGATACATTTTTTCCTCTTTCTGCTTTCAAAAAGAGGCTGGGACAAAAGTCCTAGCCTCTCAATTGTCTTTGGATTGTCGAGCAAGACGCAGTGGTTGAGTGGGCTCTACTACGCTGATTTCATCAGCTTTTACAGCCCTACTCAACTGTGCGGAGGTGGGACGATGAAATCGAATTCTAACGAATGACCGATTTCTGTCCCACTCTCTTATCTTCATTTGCTTATAAACTAGACCAAACACTTTCCAAGATATTGGTTTGCTCGCGACCTGGTCCGACTGAGAAGGTCGAAATGCGGACTCCAACCAGTTCGCTGACACGGCGAACATAATTGCGGGCATTTCTGGCAGGTCTTCTAGGCTGCGGACACCAGTGATGTCTTCTGACCAACCTGGCAATTCTTCATAGATCGGCTTGCAGCGCTTGAGCTGCTCCAGACTTGCTGGGTAATGGTCGATTCTTTGACCGTCCAAATCGTAGGCTACACAGATTTTGACTGTATCTAGACCACTCAAAACGTCAATGGAGTTGAGGGAAAGGTTGGTAATTCCTGATACGCGGCGGCTGTGGCGCATAACAACGGAGTCAAACCAGCCCACCCGACGCGGACGGCCAGTCGTTGTACCGTATTCATGCCCCACTTCACGGATGCGCTCGCCCACTTCATCAAAGAGCTCTGTTGGGAATGGTCCATCACCGACACGGCTCGTATAGGCTTTGCAGACACCGACAACCTTATCGATCTTACTTGGGCCGACACCTGATCCGATGGTCACCCCACCTGCGACTGGGTTTGAAGAGGTTACAAATGGATAGGTTCCTTGGTCGATATCCAACATAACCCCTTGGGCTCCTTCAAAGAGCACGCGCTTGCCGTTATCCAAAGCATCGTTCAAGATGACGGAAGTATCGGTTACATATTGCTTGATTTGTTGACCATATTCATAGTATTCTTCGAAGATATCGTCAAATGACAGAGCCTCTGCATCATAGAGTTTGGTAAATTGACGGTTCTTTTCTTCCAAGTTGATGCGAAGACGTTCCGCAAAGACGTCGCGATCCAAGAGATCCGCGATCCGGATTCCCACACGCGCAGCCTTGTCCATGTAGGCTGGTCCAATCCCTTTGATGGTCGTTCCGATTTTGTTGTCGCCTTTAGACTCTTCTTGGAGACGGTCCAATTCGATATGGTAAGGAAGGATGACATGGGCACGGTCAGAGATGCGAAGGCTGTCCGTTGATACTCCTTCTTCATGGAGATAAGCCAACTCTTTGACCAATGATTTAGGGTTGACCACCACGCCGTTTCCGATGACAGAGATCTTTTCAGGGAAGAAGATACCAGAAGGAATCAAGTGCAACTTGAACTTTTTGCCGTCGATTACGATGGTGTGTCCGGCATTGTCCCCACCTTGATAGCGAGCAATGACTTCTGCATTGGCTGATAGGAAGTCTGTAATCTTCCCTTTTCCTTCATCACCCCATTGGGTTCCTACTACAACAACTGATGTCATAATTCTTTTTCATATACCATAGATAGTTCCCTATCTATGCCTTTCTTCAAACTAGGGGCAGGAGTCTCACCTGCAAGTTTGTCTTACACTCTATTATAAGCAATTTTTGATGTTTTTTCAAGATCCACTCAGCTATCGTTTATTTTTCTCCTTCCTTTTTAAACCAACTTCTCTATGAAACTCGTCTTTTACTTGGAAATTGCTTCTTTCTAGAAATAACGTTCGGAATTTTCTTTTCTTCTTGCCCTTCTTCTGAAACGACTGATTTTCGGAATTCTCCTTGTCCCCACTTTGCTTGATTTGTGCTAAAATAGTAGGTATGGACAAAATTATTAAAACTATCTCAGAAAGCGGCGCTTTTCGTGCCTATGTACTAGACAGTACAGAAACTGTACGAACAGCCCAAGAAAAACATCATACACAAGCTAGCTCCACGGTCGCACTTGGCCGTACCCTCATTGCCAGCCAAATCTTGGCAGCAAACGAGAAAGGAGATACTAAAATTACGGTCAAAGTCCTTGGGACTAGCTCACTGGGTGCCATCATCACCGTGGCAGACACCAAGGGAAATGTTAAAGGCTACGTGCAAATCCTGGAGTGGATATCAAGAAGACGGCGACTGGTGAAGTCCTGGTGGGACCATTTGTCGGAAACGGAGAATTCCTAGTCATCACTGACTATGGAACGGGAAATCCTTATAACTCCATGACCCCTCTTGTCACCGGTGAAATCGGAGAAGACCTGGCCTTTTATCTGACGGAAAGCCAACAAACACCTTCTGCAGTTGGACTCAATGTTCTGTTGGATGACGAAGACAAGGTTAAAGTGGCGGGTGGCTTCTTGCTCCAAGTCTTGCCAAATGCCAAGGAAGAAGAAATCGCGCGCTTTGAAAAACGCATCCAAGAAATGCCTGCCATCTCCACACTTTTGGAATCTGAAGACCATATTGAAGCTCTTCTTGCCGCTATCTATGGGGATGAACCTTTCAAACGCCTCTCTGAAGAAGAACTTCGCTTCCAGTGCGACTGCAGCCGTGAGCGTTTCTTGAACGCTTTAGCGAGTCTGCCAGCTAGTGATCTAAAAGAGATGAAAGATGAAGATCACGGTGCAGAGATTACCTGCCAATTCTGCCAAACACACTACCACTTTGACGAAAATGACTTGGAGGAACTCATTCGTGACAAATCTTAATACGCCATTTATGATCGGGGATGTCGAAATCCCCAACCGTACCGTCCTAGCCCCAATGGCCGGAGTGACCAACTCAGCTTTCCGTACCATTGCCAAAGAACTAGGGGCAGGGCTCGTTGTGATGGAAATGGTCTCTGACAAGGGAATCCAATACAACAATGAAAAGACGCTTCATATGCTCCATATCGATGAAGGAGAAAATCCTGTATCGATCCAACTCTTTGGAAGTGACGAAGATAGCCTCGCACGCGCAGCTGAATTTATCCAAGAAAATACCAAGACCGATATCGTCGATATCAACATGGGCTGCCCAGTGAATAAAATCGTTAAGAACGAGGCTGGTGCTATGTGGCTCAAGGACCCAGACAAGATCTACTCCATCATCAATAAGGTTCAATCTGTCCTAGATATTCCATTGACGGTCAAGATGAGGACGGGTTGGTCGGACCCTTCCCTAGCAGTTGAGAACGCCCTCGCTGCTGAAGCCGCAGGTGTCTCTGCCCTTGCTATGCATGGACGAACTCGGGAGCAAATGTATACGGGGCATGCGGATCTTGAGACCCTTCACAAGGTTGCACAGGCCCTAACTAAGATTCCATTTATCGCAAACGGAGATATCCGTACAGTTCAAGATGCCAAACAACGGATCGAAGAAGTCGGTGCCGATGCAGTCATGATTGGTCGCGCTGCTATGGGCAATCCTTATCTCTTCAACCAAATCAACCACTACTTTGAAACAGGTGAAATCCTGCCTGATTTGACCTTTGAAGACAAGATGAAGATTGCTTACGAACACTTGAAACGCTTGATCGATCTCAAAGGTGAGCACATTGCCGTTCGTGAATTCCGTGGCCTCGCCCCTCACTACCTCCGTGGTACTTCTGGCGCAGCCAAACTCCGTGGCGCCATCTCCCAAGCCAGTACCCTTGCTGAAATTGAAGAACTCTTACAACTAAAAGCATAGAAATACAAAAACAGGACCTCATGTGAGGTCCTGTACTATTTTTAAATAAGTTAAGCAATTCGGCAAAGAAATATAAATATGTTTTAATTTTTTGAGCGAATCAAAAAAATACCGAAACTTTCCGCTGTGAGAAAAGTGCCTGAAACACGATTGTTTCAGGCACTCGGGAGTTTTGAGACCTTAGGCTCAAAACTAAGTCATGGAACTTCTTCGAAGTTCGCTGACGTCCGTACTCACCTAAGGAAAGTTTCTAAGATGACTTTACCATTAATCTAAAGCAGGACCTCATGTGAGGTCCTGTTTTATAGATTGTCTGTTTGCAGGCCGAGTTGTTTAACTCTGGCGGTGTAGTAGGTCATGATCAAAAAGAGGTTGGCTGTGATCAGCCAGATGGCCCATTGGTGGATGAAATGCATGAGGATGGCTACGCTAATAGCTCCCGCAATAAAGCTTCCAACGATAATCCCGTAATTCATGGCCTGACGCCGATACTCGATCAAATCTCCCTCTCCTCGAATGACTCGGTACAAGGCCGTCAGCATCTTGCGGTAATTGCCGGAAGTCATAAAGATCACATAAGGGTGGGTTTCAATCAAGCTCCCTGTAAAGGTCAACATCATCATTCCCGTCCCAAAAGCAATAAAGGGAACTTCTACAGGTGGTATGACAGACACCAAGGGAATCAGGAGTGTCACCATAAACAAAGGAATCAACATCTTGATCCGCCAAAAGGCTGTCTTGCGATATTCTTTGATATGGAGGGCAACCAGAAAGCCGATCGAGAAAAATAGAATAGATGAAAAACGCATGATGGTATTTTCGACCCGGGGATCGTGCCAATCAGCGATAAGAAGTAGGATATTCCCTGTTTGGGTCGCGACCAAACTCCGGTAGTGCATGTGGCAAAAGACATCGAGGCTCCCTCCGATAAAACCAAGCAGAACCCCCATCAGTCGTGTATTTTGTGGTAAAATTATTTTTTCTTCCATAGTCTTGTCTCTTTTGATTTCAATTATGATTATTATACCACTTTGCACACAAGTGGAGCAGGAAAAATCAGAAAAAGCCCTCCAGCTACTAAAAGTAAGGGAGAGCTGGTAATATGAACCCCGCTCGATCTACTGTTTTAAGCGATAGGTCTTGCGTGGTTTTTTCTTAGGTACCCGCTTGACACCCACTTCTTCCACGAATTCTCCGAATTTCACGAGGAAGTTATTGCTAACGATGGGACGTCCAGGATTGATCAGATTGACCAACTCCGTTGCTTCATAAACGGTGAAAGGCTCCTCTAACAGATAGAGGAAGGTTGGATTCCAGTCTAGACGCCCCTGAATCCGCTTGATCGATTCTTGAATAATCTGGTAGTGGTCAAAGGCAAAATCAGAAGTAGCTAAGGGTTCTCCATCAAGCAAACACTGGGACTTTTTGAAATCGACATCGAGAAAAACGACTTCCTTGGCATCGTCACCTGCATGGGCTAAGTCTACTGCTTCTGCTGGCAGATAAACCAGATGGGCAATGGTAATGACCCAGCCTCTGGGGTCCCGCCCAGGGGTGGAAACTGTCATGAGCTGCTCCACCTTATTCACTGGTAGATCGAGCCCAACTTCTTCTTTGACTTCTCGGATGCAGGCATGGGCCGCATCTTCATCCTTGTTCACAAAGCCCCCAACTAAGGCGAGGCGGTGTTGATAAGGGTGGGCCTTGCGGCGAATAGCCAAGAGCTTGAGCTTACCTTCAACAAAACAGTAAGCTACCATGTCCGCTGTGACACTTGGAGTTTCATAAGTCGGCAGGTCTTGCTCCTTGTACCACTTGAGAAAGTCCGCTTCACTAGCGACCGTCTCAAAATACTCTTTCTCCGTCATTCCTGCTGGAATCGAGAGACTTGCCATCTAAGCCACCTCCTTCTTGAGGGCTTTGGTCCATTGGTACCAGCCCACTAAACTATTGAGCGTATAAACCCAGTACATCCCTTGAATGTGAAGACTCTGATCCCACCAGAGATAGATACTAAAGACGTTGGTCGCAATCCAGAAGATCCATTGCTCCCGGTAAAGGCGGGTCATTAGGAGCTGGCCGACCCCGTTGGTCGCATCGGTGATACTATCACGGAAAGGGCGAGCGCTATGGATGCTCTGATACGCGAAGCCCATACCGATCCAAATAACAGCACACAAGGCCAAGTAGCGCATCCACTCGATTAAGTTCAATTTCTTGGCTTCAAAGTGAGATTCTTCGACCTTGCCTTGATCATTAATCCGATTAGAGAGCCAAACATAGAGACCGATCGGTTGCATGATGAAGAAATAAAGAGTTGTCAGAACTTCCCCGTAGAAGTTTTTATTGAGGGCTAAAATGAGGTAGATAGCTGAATTCGCTGCTCCAAAGAGGTAGTTACTGGCACGCCCTTCGGCAACCAGGATAACACAGACAATGCCTGTCCAAGAAGCAAACAGTCCTAGCCAATCATGCTGTCCTGTACGATTGGTCCATTCTAAGAAGAAGGGAACACTGGAAAGAAGGAGGAGATAGATCCATTGAAAGGCTGTACGTCCCACAAAAAGGTCCTTCCACAGGAGTTTCATAATATTGACAAAGCCTTGCTTTTTCGCTTCTCGGTGAACATTTTTAAAGTCTTGGCTAAAAGTTGCGAATTTTTCAGATAGGTTTTTCATAAGCTGCTCCTTAGTCGGCTTGGTAGATGGCATCGATCACCTTCTTGGCTTCTTCGTAGTTGCCGAGGTAGTCTGATGCGAGGAAAGTGGTCGGAATGTTTCCTAGGTATTGCTGGCGCAATTGGTCTAGGTAATTTGAAAAGCTGGTGCGGATCTCTTCGTCGGCCATGGTCATGTCTCGGAAACCATCATTGACATAAGAGCCGATCGGCTGGACAAAAAGGATCAAATCCCATTTTTCTTTGGAGAGAATACTGACAAAGAGGTTGTCGAAGGTATCGGTCATGCTGGTATCCTGACCTTCGACCTCCATGTAGTAGTCGTAATAACCCTTGGTCACCAGGGAATTGGTATCTGCGATGACAAGGCCTCGATTGGCACTACTATCGATGAGCTTAGAGGTTTGATCATACTGTCCTAAGAGTAGGTAATAGTAATCTTTTGGCGTGAGCTCATCATCTCGAACATTGTTCTTAATCTGGTATTCACGGGCATACTCAAGACTAACAGGTGCATCGTAAAAGCGAGCCAAGTCCTTTGCAAGGGTCGTTTTCCCGTTGCTGGCGCTCCCCATGATCAAAACTTTTTTCGTGAACTGGCGACGGAAGGGCTGGGCGATGTATTTCCAGTATTTGCTTGGATTTTCTCGGATCATGGTGGCAGAGATCCCGAAGCGACGCTCTTCTAAGTGAACTTCAAACCCTCTCGCTTCCAACTCTACCTTGTAAGCTTTCTCCCCCACATAAAAGATCAACTCTTCTGTCTCTGTTTGATACTGGATGGTATTTAGGGCTGTTTGTAACCAAGGTTCCCAACCCAAGGGATAACGAGGAAGTTCCGTCTCATCTAACTTATAGATTTGAGTCAATTCATCATTGGAGAAGGCTTCGCGGATATAACGGAAGCGTTTGTAAGGTCAGTCCCACTTCTTCGCCACGGTCCCCTTCATAACCAGAAACGATGACACGAACTCGATCACACTGACGCTTGGCCCGCTGGATCAGGTCAATATGCCCTTGATGCAAGGGGGCAAAGGTTCCAAAAACCAGGGCAATTCTTTCTTTTTTCATACGAACTCCTTTTTATAAAAATTTTTATAAATAGATTTTCTTTATGTTTTTTTATTATAAACTATATTTTCTATCTGTCAATGGCTTTTTATAAAAAAATATATTTTTATTCGAACCAACAAAAAAAGATCTGAAAAGAGAAGCTTATCCTTTCAGATCTTTCGAATTTTATTCACGAGTGAGGGAGTGGCTGACACCGTCTTTAAGAACCGTCACACTAGATACAGAGCCATCTTTTCCAACTACGATATCTAGAGTCGCTGCAGATCCATCGCCTGCTGAGAGATTAGCATGGTAATGACCATCATCCAAGGTATAGTTATAAGCGCTGATACCATAGGCTACGGGTTGACCTCCAGGCAGTTGGATGGTCACTTGACCACCTTGGCCAATAGTGACTCCAGTATCGCGTTTGTCAGACCAATTCCCAGCTGCAGCAGAGAAATCCCCTGCTGCTACAGAATAGACTCCCTTGTATTGGGCATTCTCCGTAGCAGAAGCTTGCTTCTTAGCATGGGCATGACCGTCTTCTAGACTTGGCAATTTTGCTTTCGCTGGTGTTGCTGGAGTGGCTACTTCTTTTGTTACGGGTGCTGCTGGTGTCGCTTCTTCAGCTGGAGCAGGTGTTTGACTAGCTGCAGCTTGGTTATTTTTGCTACCAACGGTATGACTTTCTTCTGATTTGCTATCAGAGGATGAAGAGGCAATCGGATCTTTACTAGTGATCACTTTTTTCTTAGAAGAGCTTGTTTGTTTGACTTGACTGGTCTTTGAACTGCTTGCTTCTGAAGTTTTTTCTTCTTTATTCCCACCACAAGCTCCTAGGAAAAGACTAGCTGTCAAGGCTAGGGCTGCTAGGGAAATGATTTTTTTGTTTTTTTCATAACAAAACCTCTTTTTGTAACATTTGTAATATTTTGTAACATTATTGTAACACTGTTATATGAGGCTGTCAATAGTTTCTCAAATACTTTTCTAATTTGAAAGAAGTTTTAGGTAAGTTCCTAAACTTTAGCAAAAAAGTCGGACAAACTAGCCGACTAGAGCACGTAGACAAACTGTTCTTTTATACAAATATAATACCTCCTATAAAGATAAAATAATTTTATTCGTTAGGGGTACTCAATGATCTACTGAAACTTTCCGCTGTGAGAAAAGTGCTAGAAACACTATTGTTTCTAGCACTCAGGAGTTTTGGAACCTTAGGTCCAAAACTAAGTCATGGAACTTCTTAGAAGTTCGCTGACGTCCGTACTCACCTAAGGAAAGTTTCTAAGATAACTTTATCTTTAATCTGAAGCCGGACACACTGTCCAGCTTCTCATTATTTATACACTTCTTGATAGAATTCGATCTTATCCCCTTTTTTAACGGTGGTTTCAGCAGCACCTTTTGGAGCCATCTCGCCATTGATCTTGTACATCCAGTAAAGACCTTTGGATTCGTCTTGGCTGTGACCGTCAATCGAGGTGATCATGCCATTTTTTTCTTCAATCTTGTAGTTGGCTTTGAGCACTTTCATGAGGTTGCTCTCTTCTGCTACTTTCAAGGTTTTCGATTGCGCTTTTTGACCTTCTGGCGTCACGCTAATCGTAATCGAAATTTCGTTTTTCTTGGCAACTTCTGTGCTAGAAGCTGTTGGTTGATGGTTTGTGCTATGAGACGAAGCGCAACTCGCTAAAAGAAGAGCTGCAAGTAAGGTCATCAAGCTAGAAATGGTTTTTTTCAACATAAAATCTCCTAAAGATTTGATAGATAATGGGATAGAAAATGATCGTCGACAGAGCATGGGCAAGGTTAAAACTAAAACCATTGACCAAAGCATAGGTCCACCAAGGAATATGGTATATCAAGGCATAAACACTATCGATCAAGACCCCATAAGCAAAGGACAGTAGGCCCACAAAAAGGATCTGAAGGACAAAGGACAACCACTTGTAACTGATGCGCCAAATGAGCATCAAACAGCCAAAGGCGACAATCTGAAAGAACACAATCAGGCTCATCCCCAGGAAAAAGGCGGAGACAAACATGGTGATCATCATCACAAGAAAAGCAAAGCTATACCCTTCAAATATCACCAAGAGAAAAAAGACAGCAGAAATAGGTTGGACATTTGGGAAAGGGGCAAAAGCCTGACGTAGAGCGACACAAAGGGCCGCCAAAAGCGAAATACGGGTTAATCGCTGAAGCGTCATGACATCCTCCTAGAGAATCTCGAACTTGATCGTTCCGGCTGTCGTTCCAACCTTGATGGTTTGCCCTTCTTGGGCTTGGCCTTCAGCAATAGCTCTGCTAGTTGATCTTCCACTTCGGTCTGCAAGACACGACGCAGTGGGCGAGCTCCCATTTCTGGATTATACCCTTTGGTTGCTAGCAGCTTGAGCGCTGAAGGCTGGAATTTGAGGGTCATGCCTTGTTCGGCCAAGGTCGCGATGAGCGGTTTGACCATGACTTTCACTACCTGCTGCATGTCCTCGCTTGAGAGACTATGGAAGACCACCTTTTCATCAATCCGGTTGATAAACTCTGGACGATAGGTCTTCTTCAACTCTTCAAACATGCGTTTTTCCATATTGGCTTGGTCAAAGCGGATATCTTTAGCACCAAAGCCAACTGTCTTATCATCCCGAAGGGCTGTTGCTCCCAGGTTTGAGGTCATGATGATAATGGTATTGGAGAAGTCGATCTTCCGGCCTTTGCTATCGGTTAAGACTCCGTCATCCAAGACTTGCAAAAGGACATTGAAAATATCTGGATGGGCTTTTTCCACCTCATCAAATAAGAGAACTGAATATGGTTTGTTGCGAACTTTCTCGGTCAACTCGCCTCCTTCTTCGTAGCCCACATAGCCTGGAGGAGCTCCGTTGAGGCGACTCGCCGCGAATTTTTCCATGTACTCACTCATATCAAAACGGATGAGAGCCGATTCATCATCAAACAGAACTTCTGCCAAAGCTTTGGCTAGCTCTGTTTTTCCGACACCGGTAGGTCCTAGGAACATGAAAGAACCGATCGGACGTTTATTGCTACGGATACCTGATTGATTGCGTCGAATAGCCCGACTGATACTCGAAACGGCTTGGTCTTGACCAATCACGCGCTTGTGCAATTCTGCTTCTAAGTTTAGGTACTTCTTGGCATCGGTTTGAGTCAGTTTTTGAGTTGGAATACCAGATAATTGGCTCAAGGTCACCAAGACATCTTGGTCAGTGACTTCTTTTTTGTAGACAATGGGAGCGGCCTCTACTTCTAAGAGTTGGGCTGCTTTCTTCCACTTGCCATCCATCAAGGCCCGATCCAAGGCGGTCAACTCTTCTTTTACGTGACCGTTGGAATCGCGGTTTTGTACAGTAGCTGCCGCTTCATCCAAGAGATCAATGGCTGAATCTGGCAATTGACGGCTAGTCAAATAGCGGTGGGCATATTTGACAGCTGTTTCGATCGCTTCATCGGTAATAGTCACATGATGGTGGTCCTGGTAGGTTTCTTTCAAGCCTTGGAGAATTTGGATGCTATCTGCAACACTTGGCTCTTCAATGGTGACTTTCGCAAAACGCCGAGAGAGGGCTGCATCTTTTTCGATATGCTTTTGGTACTCATCTTGGGTCGTTGCTCCAACTGTACGCAAGGTTCCCCGTGCCAGGGCTGGTTTAGAATATTGGCTGCGTCTAAGGTCGAATCAATACCGGATCCTGACCCCATAATAGTATGCAGTTCATCGATAAAGAGAATCACGTGACCGTCTTCTTCGATGTCCTGGATGATATTGTTCATCCGTTCTTCGAAGTCCCCACGGAAGCGCGTCCCTGCAACGACATTCATGAGATCCAATTCAAGGACACGCATTTGCGCGATTTCAGCTGGAACATTGCCACTAGCGACCCGCTGGGCCAGACCTAATGCAAGAGCGGTTTTTCCGACCCCTGCTTCTCCCACCAATACAGGATTGTTCTTCGTCTTGCGGCTGAGGATTTGGATCATGCGTGAAATCTCTGCATCCCGGCCGATCACAGGCTCAAGCTGGCCTGCACGCGCCATTTCTGTCAAATCACGGGTATAATCTTCAAGACCTCCACTGGTGCTTGGGGGCATGCCCATCATATTTCCCATGGTTTGGCGGTTAGGGTTTGGGGCCCGATAGAGGCTCCGAATGGCTTTGATATCATTCTTGTCCCAGCCTGCCTTGTCCTCAAGATTCTTTCGAAGGGAGGCAATAGGAACTCCCTTGTCTTGCTCTGTAAAGGCAAAGCCGGCAAATTCCATGACTTGGCTCGCCAAGGTCCCACGGTCCGCTAGAAGAGAGAGGAGCACATGCTCTGTTCCCAAGGTCTTGGCATGAAGGACCTGGGCAATCTCTCTTGCGTGTTTCATAATGGCTTCCATCCGATAAGAAAATGGGAAGATTTCATACCGATTGTCGCTTTGAAAAGCTTGGCCTGTAATATGCTCCGCCGCATCCTGAAACTCATCGATCTGCATAGGATAATCGTTAAGTACAGAACCTGCCACGCTATAGGGATTATTGGCCATAGCCGTCAGGAGATGCCAAGTATCTAAGGTATGCCCCTGATAGTGGCCTGCTAGTATTTGGGCCGCTTCTATACTTTCTAACAGTGCTGTTGAATAGTTCATCTAGTCGGTATTTCCTTTTCTATCTACTTGTTGAATGATTTTTTTCAGCATACTTGCTCGTAGGATGAGAGCATCTCGACCTAGGACCTCATCGGAGGTCGTCGCAAGCAAGAGCTGAGTCTCACGTTGTGTCAATAATTTTTCTTCATAGAGCATCTGGAGGATATCATTAAAGACCTGCTGGCTGATGGTCTCTCCAATATTGGCTGCCAAGTCTTGGAGCATCTGATGGTGATCTGAAAACTGGACCTTGCCAATGCGGATATAGCCCCCACCACCGCGCTTGCTCTCTACAATATAGCCTCGGCTCTCGGTAAAACGAGTCTTGATAACATAGTTAATCTGACTGGGTACGACCTGAAAGACATCGGCTAACTCACTTCTTTTGAGCTTGCCATGCCAGCTTGAGCCAGCAAGGCCTTGATATAAGCTTCGATGCTATCAGATGTGTTCTTATTTGCCATGATGCTCCTTTCTGGCTTGTTTTTTTCTAGATGGATGCTCTGTTCTTTGGCCCATAAAAAATGGCCTTGGAGTGTTCCTTCTCATCATTGACCTTATTTGACTATTATACAATTTTTACGGCTGTAAATAAAGCAAAGACTCCATGGAAATAGGAATCTCTTAAGGAAAGGAGAAAAATAAAGAGAGTGGGACAGAAATCGGTAATTCGTTAGAATTCGATTTCGTCGTCCCACCTCCGCACAGTTGAGTAGGGCTGTAAAAGCTGATGAAATCAGCGTAGTAGAGCCCACTCAACCACTGCGTCTTGCTCGACAATCCAAAAATAATTGAGAGGCTAGGACTTTTGTCCCAGCCTCTTATGCGAAGAATGAACTACTCTTTGCGACGAGCGAATTTGGCGCCTCCGCCCAAGAAACCTAGACCAAGAAGGCCTAACCAAGCAAAGAAACCACCTTCTTTTGTACCGGTTTGAGGTAGTTTTCCTTCCGATTGTAGAGAAGGACTTTCAACCACTTCTTTTTCCGGATGGTCTGAAGTCGAAACAGAAACTGCTTCTGGGGTTTTAGGTTGCAAGAGAACTGGTCTTTCTTTTTTCTCTTCAGCTTGAGAAAGAGTCGCAACTTCTGGTTGCACCTTACTTGGAGTTACAGGAGTGGTTGGAGTCGGCATATCAGCTATCAACGGACTTTCTTCCGCTTCCTTCGTTCCGACTTCTGTGATCTGGTCCTGGGCCTCCACTTCGACAAAGGCATCGACTTCTGTCCGAATTTCTTTGCCTTCTTCTTGTCGAACCTCGATTAATTTCAAGCGACGTCCGACCTTCCCTGCTTGAAGGATTCGGCTCTCGCCCTTGGCCAAGTCCTTGTTCTCACGTGTTTGACTCTCAAATGGAATCTCCTCTGCTTCGATGAGAAGTTCTGGCTTTTCAAGAATCAAATCCCGAACACCTTGATCTGGGCGTGTCTGCGTCAGGGGTTCATAATTGTGAGCATCTTCTAAGATGGTTTCAAGGGCTTCCACTTGATTAGCTGCAGCAACCAAATCTGGGCGCTCTTGATCCAACAACTGAGTCAAGTCCGTTAATTGTCCTTGAACCGTTGGTTTGAGGGCTGCTTTCAAGCGATCGAGAGAAGTAGCCTTGATCTTTTCTACTCCTTCTCTGATGATCTGTTGCAGCTCTTCTTGACTGAGCAACTGACTATCTTTCCCTGAGAGGACAAATCGGTCCACCTGGATGGCTCGAGATGAGTGAGGATCATTGAGGGCTGGATCTAGGTGCAAGCGTAGCTGGTGGTAGCCTTTTGCTAGACCTTGCAGATTGACCAAACTCTGGTCGAGTTTGCGTTGGTCTCCATAGCCACTGAAATAATGATCGCCTTCGATCTCATAATCATGGCCCCGACCTTCTTCGAAGGCCATTTCTTTTCCATCCAAAGTGACGCTGTAGAGGCCATGACTTGGGTCGACCACTCCTCGAACCTCTACACCTGTGCCCTTAAAGGTAATGGTCACTTCAATGTGTTTCTTGCCTTCCTCATCGGTCACTTGGTTAAAGCTCGACCAAGATTCTGTGCCATTTGAAAAGTCTTTGTTGTCCGTCTCATGGTGCCAACCCTCACTGTAGTGCAGTTTTGGATCTTGATCATCCACTTCTTTGCGATTTTCTGGCAACTGGTCCTCGTTCATTACTTGGACTGTCAGTTCTGGAATAAAGCCGACCAAGCTTCCTTGATCCGGATGCAACAATTTGACCTTAAAGTCATAGACATCGGTCGCTTTCCCTGCAAAATCAAGGGTTGGAACTTGGACTGTTTTCTCTGTTTCGCCATCTGCGAACTCAAGGGTGACGTTGGTATCTTTGTAGACCTTGCCATGAACCCCTGTTCCTGGTTCTGTGATTAATTTAAGACTGGCACTTCCTTTAGAGCCACCTTTTCTCTTGACGAGGATTTGCGCTGGGTCGCCTTCTTAACAGCTAGAGTTGGCTGAGCAAACTCAAAGAGACCCTTTTCTTGGTTATTGAGGGCATAAATCCCTTCCGTTGCGATCACATCTCCCTTGCTATTGACCAAGGTCAAGGTGTGGGATCCTGCTGCCAAATCTGGTGTTTCATAGACCTTTTGGCTGCGTTTGCGGCTTGGACTTTGGGTATTGACGGTCGCTAGCTTTTGGCCATCGACATAGACATCCATTTCCCCATGACCAGGGTCGACAGTTGCGACCACATAGGCTTTGGTGCCTTCAAATTGATAGGTTACTGAAGCTCCCTTTTCCTTGGTCCACATAGAGGTGCCTCGAACACCTTCTCCCTCTTCATTCCACTGGCCATTGGCCCACTCAGCAGTCCGGTCGGAATGATAAGTCAAACCAAGCGGATAGCCATCGGTTTCTTCAATGCTGGCTGGTGTCTTATAGACAGAGACACCGTTCAAGATTGGAGTGGCTTGGGCATCAGTGATGGACACCCGGATATAGCGACTATCAACTGGTTGCCCTTTGATTAATCGGCGGTATCCCACAGTTGAGCCAGCTCCATAAGGAACCCATTGCCCATTCACTGCCACATCAATGGTGAAGCCAGAAATCCGTTGGCCTTTCTCGATGGTTTCTTTGAGCTCTACCACATCAAAATGCTGTTCTTTTCCAAGATCGAGAACAAAAGAGCCGGTCTTGGCATCATCAGCCGGAGCCCAACTGGTCTTTTCATCGCCATCTGTCAAATGGCTGGCCTTGTAGAGAGAATTGCGTCGTGTCGAGTCAGCTTCTACCAAAGCTCCTGCCGCATAGTTCACACTGTAGAGTTGGTCCAAGGTCTGACAGAATTCTTTCAAACGGGCCACATCGGCATCCGCAAATTTTCCGTCTTGGTTGGGTGGAATATTGAGCAAGAGTGGAGTTCCACGGCCGACCGATTTGAAGTAAATGTCCATCAATTCGCGCAAGGACTTAGGCTCTTGATTGTCATGGTAGAACCAGCCGGAGCGAATAGAGACATCGGCTTCTCCCACTGAGTATTGCTTCCCTTCCGGATCCCCGTGATTGAGGTAGCTGTTGGATGGATTGTTGCGGATCTTATCCGGATTGACCTTTTGCCAAACCGGATCTCCGGCAATCCCCTTTTCATTTCCAATCCAACGAACATTGGTCGGCTCAGCTGAGAAGATGGCAATATCCCCTTGGGCCTTGCGAATGGCTTCAAACCACTTGTCAAAGGTATAGGTGACCTTTTGAGCCCCATCGCCACGCGCTCCATCCATCCAGACTTCTACAAACTTGCCCTTGTTCCCATATTTTGGATTTTCAAGGATTTCCTTAAGCTGGTTGAGATAGTATTCGTTGTATTGGTCCTCTGTATCCACATGGTAGAGCGGGCTGTGAGCATCCCAAGGAGAGAGGTAGACCCCCATGTCCATATCATACTTGCTGGCAGAAGCAGAAACCTCAGCTAGGATATCTCCTTTTCCATCTTTCCAACCACTTTTGGCAATGGTATGGTCGGTGTATTTGGAAGGGTATAAGAGGAAGCCATCGTGGTGCTTGACGACCATGATCGTCCGTTTAAAGCCAGCATCTTTCAGGGTTTTGATCCACTGATCGGTATCCAGATGCTCTGGATAGAAATAATAAGGATCTTCTTGCCCATCTCCCCACTCACGATCGTAGTAAGTATTCATCCCAAAGTGGATGAAAGCTGCTAGTTCTTCGCGGTGGTATTGCATCTGAGCCTTGCTTGGAAGCGGTCCGTAATCCGCAATCTCAGTCTCCTCATCTAGAGAAGTGGCAGGTTGAGTGGCTTCTGTCCCTTGGCTGACTGTACGGTTTTCTTTCTCACTAGTAGCTGGTGTAGGCTGTTCTGATTCTTCTTGGTGCTCGTTCACAGTTTTCTCCTCCTTTCCTTGGTGATCGACATCGCTCGTTTCAATCCGTTCTTCACGCGGTTCACTATTCTCAGCTTGTTCCTCTGCGTAACTGGTAGTAGCTCCTAAAAAACAAGTCGCTACGACTACCGAGCAGACGCCTACTGAGAGTTTACGAATGCCAAATCGATTTCTCTGATCAACTAATCTTTTTCCCATATTCTATTCCTTTATGTCACCAGGTAAAGAGGGTGGGGTTTCCCCATCCTCCTTCTTTTACCTGTGAACTTTTCACCGTTTTTTGCTAGATTCTCTAGCTATTTACTTGGCCTTATCGGCTCTTTTTTTTCTGATCGTCCAGCACAGCACTGGCAAGGCCTGCCGCTAGGATTCCAGCAACGAGGCTTGCGACGCTTTCTTCCGTTCCTGTATTTGGTAATGTACCTTCGGAAACTGGAGCAGCTGAAACTGCTGGCGTTTGAGCTGTTTTCTCGACTTCCTTCCCTGCTACATCTGTCCCTTCCTGACGCACTGCTTTGACCTCAAGAGATGCTTGCGAAGTTACGGCAGCTACTGGTCCTTCTGAGCCATGAGGACGTTCTGGGTTCGGAAGCAGTTGCGGTTCTGGCTGCGGTTGTGGTTGCGGCTGTGGCTCTGGTTGTGGAGTGTCTGGAAGTACTTCTTTCGTACCCACCTCTGTGATTTCTGCCACTGGATCTAGCTCTACAAAGGCATCCAGTTTCTTCCGGCTTTCCACACCATTTTCTTGAGAGACTTCCACCAAGCGCAATTTGCGGCCTTTTTGACCTTCTTGAACCACACGTTTCTCACCTTTTGGAAGATCCGCATTTGGACGTTCTAAGCGTTCAAAGTCTATCTCTTCTGGCTCAATCACCAACTCTGGTTTGGTATGAACCAGATTCTTAACCCCTTCTTCAGGAATAGCTGAGCCTGTAGGTGCTTTTGCGGAGAGAGAAAGTTGATATACTTTTTCGAGCTTGCCTTCTTCTGAGACAACCTTGACAAGAACAGGGGCATTGGCACTTTTAGCATCCACGACCGTAACGGCTGTCCCATTCTTGCCTTGTGCTGAAACGATTGGACGGTCTCCCTCATACTCTAGATGATACTCTGTCACATCTGGTTTAAAGCCTTCTAGGTCTTTGCAATTCACTTGGATCGTGACATCTGTTGTTGCCTGGGCCTCTTCTGTTGGGGCATAGGCGCTCAATTCAATGATTCCAATTCCTTTTAGATGTTCATCACGGACCATTCTTAAACGGATGGCTTGGTTCTGGTTTCATTGAAGCCGAGGTTAGAGATATAGCCAGGTTCAAAGGCATAATCCAAGCTATACGGGATTTCTTCCCAGTTAGAGGCCTGGTTAAATGGATGATCTGGAAGATTCTTCAGATTGCCATAATCATCCGGAACATCAAAGTCTGGACCAATGTAGCGTTCAAGAACAGTTTTCGTTGGCAGACCTGTTTCCTGATCTGCAAAGAAGTCGACCGCTACTTTATTGACTAAACGCTCTGTTACTTGACCATTTTTCTTGAAGATGAGACCAGCAAACACTTCTGTTTGATCCGGCTCTCTCTTCCAGTTGGTCCAACGGTAGTACTCATTGTAGCCACCATCATTGATGTAATCGATATAGTCGATTTGATTTGGATCGAGATCGTTGGTTTCACTAGCAAATGCTCTGGTATCCTCTGCATTGTAGTCACGGTTCACAGAGAGGATTTCTCCTGTCTTTTCGGACACCCGGACGGTCAGCTGAGCTGTCAGATCATAGCCGAGGACTTTTCCTTCCAGCGTGAAGCTACCTTCGTGAGAAAGTGCATCAGCTGGTAGAGGCTTCCAGTCCACTGTCAGTTCCTTGCGTTCGTAACCTGTGTCCCCTTTGAAATAGACACCTACTGTAGATGGTAGAGCCAGATCTTGACCAACTTTCACAAAACGGCTACCTGCTTCCACTGCTACTGGGGTAGCTTGTTTCAGTTTTTCTGCATCGCTTGTGAGATGGAGGCGGTATTCTTGTAAGATGGTACCATCTTCCGCTTTATGGATGACACGGATTGGCTCCCCTTCATGGACACTTGGCACAACCGTTGCAAGACCGTGATGGCTAGCTGTCGCTTCCACCTGTGGATAAGCTCGATCACGCGCATCGATGTAGTAATCGGTCACACTTGGGTTGACACCTGGCAATACATCGCCATTGACGCGAATGGTCAACTGGCTCTTTTCTTCTGCCGCAACCTTATTGGCAAATACCTGAATCTCTGAAATAGAGCTTCCACGTTTGCCTTCTGGTGTCTTCATGCGTATCCGAACGGCATAGGTGTCGACTTTATCAAAACTGAAATGATTCATCTTACCAGCTGCTACCGGTTCTTCAACGGTTAGGTTGCTGACTTCTTTCCAGTTAGCTGGATTATTAAATGGATGGTCTGTTTCGTCTTTGACACGATTTGGATTGCTTGGAACTGTTGGGATTTGTTCCCCTGTATAGTACTCAATCACATACTCACTTGGAGCCCCAACGCCGTGGTCTTCGTGGAAACCAACATGGAGGTTGTCCACTGCTCGCTTGGTCAAGATACCAGAATCCCCAAACAAGATACCGACAGAATCTTCCGCATTGTTACGGCCCCAGTTGGTCCAACGGTTAGCTGGAGCATCGGTAAAGGAGATGACCTTGTCATTGACCTTAGCAACTGGATCCGCATCGTTAGAATCACTTGCAAAAGCGAGTGGCAAGACAGATCCTGTCCATTGCTCTGCTACGTTGGCCCCCTTGACTGTGTTTGCGGAAACACGAATATGAAGACGTGTTGGAAGATCCGTTCCTTCTACACGACCGGCTAGGACAACTTCTCCTTCTTGGGCCAAGAGTTGCGGATCGACCGCATCCCAGGCCACCTTGGCAGTATAGGTCTTGCCATTAGAGTGATAGGTCCGTACGCTTTCTGGAAGGGCTGGTTTTTCACCGACTGGAGTGGTAGTGCTGACTTCTTCTACAGCGATAATGCCTTCAACCGTCACTTGAGCTTGGGCTTCTTTTTCCACACCCTCTACATGACCGGTGACTGTAAAGCTATGGTAATCCTTGACTTGATCTGCGCTCACAGCATCCCAGGTCACGCGTTTTTCTTTAGGGAATCCCTTGTCATACTCGACCAAGACGGTCTCTGGAAGAGCTGGCAACACGTTTCGATCCGTACTGATCCGTACAGGACGCACCTTGACAACCGTCTTTTCTTCTGGATTTGGTGCGATGGTAAAGCTGACTTCTCCTGTTTGTCCTTGGAAGTTGGCTTCTAAATGAACCAGCCCTGCTTCCCGCAATTCCAAACCTTTCTTAGTCGCAACTGCTTTCCTTGACTACCAGCTCTTGTCTTCACATCGATTTGATCTGCTTTCAGACTCGCTAGACTACCATCTTGGTAATGGGCGATGATTTCAAGTGGTACCGTTTGGTCTTCCTTGAGTTCTTGCCCTTCTGGCAGACGCAATTCTAGGCGCTCGATCTGTGGACTTTCTTCTTGGAATTGTACCACATAGGTCTGGACAGCTCCCGTATCCTTAGCAGTCACATAGATTTGAGCCTTCAAACCATTTTCGCGGTTAGCTTGTAGGACTGTCACTTGGGCATTTTCTGCACTTGCTGTGACTTGACCTGGCTCTTGACCATAAGCGAGGGAACGGAAAATGATATGGTTGCCACTACCAAATTTTGGAAGAGCTACTCCATCTAGCTGAACCGTTGGTTTCTTAGCCTTGGCTACATCTCCTCCTGCAACCACTAGTGTTGCTTGGACCGTTTCCCCATTGCCTAGGAGTCCTGTCGCCTTCAAGCGTGCTCCCGGTGTAGACAATTGATCTTCTTGACCAGCTTCCAAGGTCCATTGATCGACCTCATAGTGGGCAGTGGTCCCATCAGTGAAGACTAATTGCACAGCCTTATCCACTGTTGCTAGATCTGCTCCCTGTGGGATTTGTTTGATGACTGGAAGGACTTGTTCCACGCCGATCACATCGACCAGAGCTTCAACCGTACGTCCTTGAACATGACCTGTCACACGGACTTGGCCAGCACGGCTATAGTCTGCCGCATCCCATTCAACGGCTTCTTCTTGGGCCTTGCCATCGCTATAGACCACATTGACCTTTCTTGGTATGGTTGGCTCTTCTCCTAGATAAGCACTTTGTCGAACAGGTTCCACACCTAATACAGTGCGTTCTGCTTGATCCTTCTTACTTGTAAAGAGGCTGACTTGGTCTGATTGCAAGCGATCTGAGTCTGCATACAGAGTAAAGGCTCCCGCCTGCTCAGTTGATTTGACAATCACAACCCCTTTGCCATTGAAGGCTTTGCGTTGCCATGAGCCATCTTCCTGCGCTTTGTAGCGTTCACGGCTGGCTTGTTCCCCATTATCGACACCGACAATTTGGCCTTGTCCATGCAAATGGAAATGCACCAAATCATTGGCAGTTGGTACAACACGACCTTCTTCATCGACGATTTCATAGGTAATATAGGTCAAATCCTTACCGTCCGCTGCGATCGCGTGTTCTTCTTTCAACAAACGAACACCCGCAGCCTTGCCGGCTGTTTCGACTTGATCTTTCGCGATCACTTCTCCTGCTTCGTTGCGCGCAATAGCTTCCACTTTACCTGGTACATAAGGGACCAACCACTCTAGATAGAGTTCATCCGGATTTGCCCCTTCTTGGTAGGTCCGGCCATCAGCTGTGGTCTTCTTGGTAAAGGTCTTCACTCCTTGTGATTCCCCATTGACAATCAATTCCACACTGTGGGCATTGGAGAAGGCACGAACAGGAATCCGACCTTCTTCATCCTTGACACGATTGGCTAATTCTGGATTGTCCCAGTTCCAATGTGGCAAAAGATGGACCATCGGATGTCTCTCAGCCGATACCCATTGACTTTGGTAGAGGTAAAAATCATTCTTTGGAAGGCCGGCAGTATCGACAATACCGAAATAAGAACTTTTCACAGGTGTGTCATTTTGGTTGTGCCATGGGGTTGGCTCACCGATATAGTCGGTACCGGTCCAGATAAATTGTCCTGCATAGCCGGCATGATCACGGTCAAAGGTCCAAGAGGCTGTCGCTGTCCGACCCCAACCAACCCGGTCATTGCCGTAGTCTGATTGTTCATAGTGGCGGTCTTCTTGGTTGCTTCCTACCCATTCTCTTTCAGAGTGGTAGTAAGAGCCCCGTGTCCGCGTCGCAGAAGAGGTTTCAGAACCATAAATGAGCCAGTTTGGATGTTTGGCCCGTAAGCTTTCATAGTTGGCTTCTGAATAGTTGAAGCCAACCGCATCAAGCTCTGCCGCTACTTTTTCATGGCCTCCTGAGCCATCGCCAAAGCGGAATTTATCAGCTCCCATGGTGACATAGCGGGTTGCATCCACTTCCTTGATGGTCTTGACCAACCGACGAACAGTTGCGACAGATTTGTCTGAGCCATCTGCTTCACCGACTTCGTTACCGATCGACCACATCACAATGGCTGGATTGTTCTTGCCCCGCTCTACCATGGTCCGTAGATCGTAATCTGACCAAGTATCCCCTTTCCGAGCTTCTGGGTGAGTGGCATCCTTTTCAAAGAAACGACCGTAATCGTATTGTTTCTTGCCACCATACCAGGTATCAAAAGCTTCTTCTTGGACCATCAAGCCCAACTCAGCAGCAATTTTTAAGGTTTGTTCACTAGCTGGGTTGTGAGTCGTCCGGATGGCATTGACTCCCATGTCCTTCATCTGTTTGAGACGACGGTATTCAGCCTTGTAATTTTCCTCAGCTCCAAGAGCCCCGTGGTCATGGTGAAGAGATACCCCGTGGAATTTCGTCGCCACCCCATTGAGGAAGAAGCCACCTTCTGGCGTCCAGTTGAGATAGCGATAACCAAAGCGTTCTTTTTGCACATCCACTAACTGCGAATCCCGATAAACCCGCGTATACAAGGTATAGAGAGCTGGATGATCCGTTTTCACATCCCAGAGGGTTGGTTTTTCAACATGGAGGGTTTGAGATAGGTTGATCTCTTGACCTGCTAGAACAGCTTGTGCTTCACTGCACGTTTTTTCGCTCACCACTTGGCCATTTTGATCGACAATTTCATATTCCGCATAAATACTATGAGCTTGATCATCTTGGTTGACAATGCGGCTCTTCACCACTGTATCTACTGACCCATTTTGCTGTTTTTCCAACTGAGGGGTCGTAATCGTAGTCCCATACTGCGCTAAATGAACCTTGTCCGTTACACTCAGCTTAACATCCCGGTAAATCCCACTACCAGAATACCAACGGCTACTTGGTTGTTGATTGACCACATGAACGGCGATGGTATTCTCGCTTCCATCCGCATTCAAATAAGGAGTAATATCATAAGAAAAGGCATTGTAGCCATTTGGATAATGACCAACGAATTGTCCGTTCACATAGACTTTGGAATCCATATAAACCCCGCCAAATTCCAAGCGGACCTTCTTATCTAGATCCTTGTCGTCCAAACGGAAAGTTTTACGATACCAAGCATCCCCTCCGTTTAATTGCCCCCCTTCATTTTGAGCAGGAGAGTTGTGATCGAAATCAAAGAAAATAGACCAGTCATGAGGAAGATCTAATTTTTTCCAATCCTTGACATCCACTTGACGCCCTTCTGCACCAGGAGCCGCATTTAATTTAAAATACCAATCTTTATTAAAATCACGTTCTCGATCTTGCACAATATCCTCCGCTACACGATTTTGATCTGGAGCAGCTGTTGCTTCCGTTCCTGTACCACGCTCAGATGAAACTGAAACGGGCTGGCCTTCGTCTTGAGGCGCTGGCTTTTCCTCAGTTCTGGTAGGGGTGATGACAGCTGGAGCTTCTGAAACCCTTGCAACAGCTCCAGGAACTTCCGCTTCTGAGTTTTCCGTCACAACACTTGGTGTCTCCATCGAAGTCGGTTCACTTTCGAGGGCTGGCTTTTCTTCCGCATGGACCCTTGAAAGACCCAAGGCAGAAATCCCAATCACAACAGAACAAGCTCCAACTGAGAGCTTACGAATACTAAAAACAGGACGCTTTTCAAAAAAAGACTTTCCCATAAAAACCTCCTCTTAGGATTAACCATTCAATTTGTAAGCGCTTTTCATACCTGCGAACGCTTACAGAAAATCACATATTAACTATACCAAAAAAAATAGAAGCGATAGGCCTCGATTTCGCTCCAACTATAGTTAGATTAAGAACTCCTTTAATTAGTGGAAATCTCCTACGAAGCAAAAAAATAGAAGCCAACGGCTCCTATTGAGAGCATAGACAAACTGTTCTTTTTTACAAATCTTATAAATTCTATAATATAAAAAAATTTATTCGTTAGAATTATTCAATCATCTACTGAAACTTTCCGCTGTGAGAAAAGTGCCTGAAACTATTCAGTTTCAGGCACTCGGAATTATTGAGACCTTAGGCTCAATAATTAGTCATGGAACTTCGTAGAAGTTCGCTGACGTCCGTACTCACCTAAGGAAAGTTTCTAAGAAGACTTTGTCTTCAGTCTGAAATAGAAGCCAACGGCTTCTATTTTTTATGATCTTATAATCCTGGTTCTTGACCAAGTTCAGCAGCCACCATCCAAATGTTCTTTTCAAGTTCTGCTTTAGCCCCAACAAAGATATCGTTGGTTACATCGTCGCCTTCAGCGTCAGTAACATCCAAAGCTTTTTGGTAAAGGCCATCAAGGTAATGGAAGATTTCAAGAACACGTGTCAAGCTTTCTTCTACATTTTTCGTAAATGTTCCACGGCGTTCTTCAATATTGCTGTGTTCCAAAAATTCAGTCATGCTAGAATATGGCGCACCACCAAGAGTGATCAAGCGTTCGCTCACTTCATCCAAGGTTGCATCCAAGCTGTCCATGTATTCGTCCATTTTTGGATGCCAGACCATAAAGCCACGTCCACGCATGTACCAGTGTACTTGGTGAAGGGCAATGTGAGCGACGTAGAGATCTGCTACGACTTGGTTCAAGAGGGCTTTTGTTTCTGGAAGAGTTTCTTTATTAGAAGGTGCAAAAGTTGCTACATCAGTAGCTGCTTCATGTTTCATAGTTGTCATATCGTTTCTCCTTTTTTATAATGATTCTAATTAACTATGTCTTTATTATATGCTTCCTCATTCAGAAAGTCAAGATAAAAGATTTAAAAATATCATAGTTGTCAATTGAGAAAAGATACGATAGAATGAAGAAGACTAATCGAAAGGCTTGACCAATGAAATATATCTTTACCTTCCTGATCTCCATGGTTCCCCTTGTTGAATTGCGCGGGGCCATCCCTTTTGCCATTGCAAATGGCATTCCCTTATGGACAGCGCTCCTAATCGGAGTGATCGGAAATCTTCTCCCTGTCCCTCTGATCTTCTTCTTCGCCCGCCATATTCTTACTTGGGGCGCCAAAAAACCGATCATCGGAGGCTTTTTTAGCTGGTGTCTCAATAAAGGTCATAGAGGCGGACAGAAATTAGAAAAAGCTGCAGGTGACAAGGGAATCTTCTGGGCCTTATTGCTCTTTGTGGGAATTCCTCTTCCGGGAACGGGTGCCTGGACCGGAGCTCTTGCGGCCTCCATCCTTGACTGGGACTTCAAACGCAGTAGCCTCGCAGTCATGCTCGGAGTGATACTAGCCGGCCTTATCATGGGAACCCTGTCCCTGCTCTTAGGAATTGATACCTTCGCACATTAAGCAAAAGACTGATGCATCGGCTTCAGTTTTTGCATACAAAAAAGAGGTTCCCTTCGAAACCTCTTATTTTTTATTCTTAGTTGTTAAGAGCTGCTGCCATTGTAGCTGCAACTTCTGCTTCAAAGTCATTTGAAGCTTTTTCAATACCTTCACCAACTTCAAAACGAACGAATTCGATAACCGAAGCATTTACTGATTCAAGATAAGCTTCCACTGTCTTGCTGTCATCCATGATGTAGACTTGTGCAAGAAGAGTGTAGGCTTGGTCAACTTTTGTGTTGTCCAAGAAGAAGCGATCCATTTTACCTGGGATGATTTTATCCCAGATTTTTTCTGGTTTACCTTCAGCTGCCAATTCAGCTTTGATATCTTCTTCAGCTTGAGCAACCACTTCGTCAGTCAATTGTGCTTTTGAACCGAATTTCAAGTGTGGAAGAGCTGGTTTACCAACCATTGCACGGCTTTCGTTATCTTGGTCGATGACGTGGTTCAATTGTGCCAATTCATCTTTCACGAATTGTTCATCCAATTCTTTGTATGAAAGAACAGTTGGTTTCATCGCAGCAATGTGCATTGAGATTTGTTTAGCAAGTGCTTCGTCTCCACCTTCGATCACAGAGATAACACCGATACGTCCACCGTTGTGTTGGTAAGCACCGAAGTGTTGTGCATCTGTTTTTTCAAGCAAGGCAAAACGACGGAATGAAATTTTCACCGATTGTAGCTGTTGCAGATACGTATGCAGCTTCAAGAGTTTCGCCTGAAGGCATTGTCAAAGCAAGAGCTTCTTCGTTGTTAGCTGGTTTACCTTCAGCGATGACTTTCGCTGTTGCGTTTACCAATTCAACGAATTGAGCGTTTTTCGCAACGAAGTCAGTTTCAGCGTTTACTTCAACTACTGCTGCAACGTTACCATTGACATAAACACCAGTCAAACCTTCAGCGGCAACACGGTCAGCTTTCTTAGCTGCTTTAGCCATACCTTTTTTTCGCGAAGCAATTCGATCGCTTTTTTTCGATATCACCTTCAACTTCAACCAATGCCTTTTTAGCGTCCATGACACCGGCACCAGATTTTTTTCACGCAATTCTTTTTACAAGCTTTAGCTGTAATTTCTGCCATTTTTTTGTTCTCCCTATATTTTTTTAATAAAATAAGAGGGTCGGGCTGAGCCCTGCCCTCTTAGGTTCGTTACTTATTGAATGAATTAAGCGTTGTCGCCTTCTACAACTTCAACGATTTCTTCGATTGAATCAGCTTGACCTTCAGTAGCTGCCAATTCAGCTTCTACTGTAGCAACACTGTCTTCACCTTGACGTCCTTCGATAACAGCGTCAGCCATTTTCGCAGTGATCAATTTAACAGCGCGGATAGCGTCATCGTTCGCTGGGATGATAACATCGATATCATCTGGGTCAGTGTTTGTATCGACCATCGCTACAACTGGGATACCCAATTTCTTAGCTTCTTTAACAGCGATTTGTTCTTTATGTGGATCCACAACGTACATTACGTCTGGGATACGAGGCATGTCTTCGATACCACCCAAGAATTTTTCAAGACGAGCGCGTTGTTTGTTCAACAATGCAACTTCTTTCTTAGGAAGAACTTCAAAAGTTCCATCTTCTTCCATGCGTTTGATTTCTTTCAAACGAGCGATACGTTTTTGGATTGTTCCCCAGTTAGTAAGAGTTCCACCCAACCAACGGTGGTTGATGAAGTATTGACCTGAACGAACAGCTTCTTCAGCAACAGCATCAGCAGCTTGTTTCTTAGTACCTACGAACAAGATCACTGCATCGTTTGCAGCTGCATCACGCATGAAGTCGTATGCTTGGTCTGCATATTTTACAGTTTGTTGCAAGTCGATCACGTGGATTCCGTTACGTTCTGTGAAGATGTACTTAGCCATCTTAGGGTTCCAGCGACGAGTTTGGTGACCGAAGTGTACACCAGCCTCAAGAAGTTGTTTCATTGAAATTACTGCCATGAGTAGTTTCTCCTTTTTTGTTTTTTTTTCCTCTCTCAGACGTCAACTTGCAGCACGACCACAAGGGCAACGGTGTCACAATGGATCCGAGATGAGTATTTGCTGTCTTAGACAACTCTATAAGTATAGCAGAAATCCCTAGAATTCGCAAGCTATTTGAGAGATTTTTTCAATCCCTACGATGAAATGGTTTTCTAAAGTTGTTTGACGTAAAAAGTTTTTCTTGACCTATCTTTATTTTTAGGTTACAATATTATATGTTATGGCGGTATAGCCAAGTGGTAAGGCACGGCTCTGCAAAAGCTTGATCGTCGGTTCAAATCCGTCTACCGCCTTGATAATAAAATTTTTTATCATCTTTTATCTTTTAAAAATTCCCCTAGCAATAGGGGGTTTTTTTGTTGCCATTTGCTCCTTTCCTTGATTATTGATATAATAAAACCTCGCCTGATTGGCGAAGCACATTAGAAAGGGTATTTATGAAAAACATTCGTTTCTTTGCGATCGGCCTTCTTTCACTAGTGACACTAGCCGCTTGCTCACCTGCCAATTCTGCGCAACCAGCAAAAACAGCTTCTAGCTCTAGAAAACCGATCAAACAATCTTCTACCAAAGCATCATCTAGTAAATCGTCGAGCACTTCTTCAGACAGCAGTAGCTCAGATGATTTTTCAGGTCGCTTCAGCTTGGATCCAGATGATGGCGCATCTCTCCAATATGTGCCAGGAGCTGCATCCATTCCTGAGATCGAAAAACTCAAGAACCTCCACCCTACCACCGGTTTTGTATTGAGAACCGAAGATGGACAAGAGGTTGGTGGGCCAAAAGAAAGAAACAGTTACGATGACGTAGTTGCAGCCTTTGGTCAACCCGTAAGTAGCACAGACAGTGCGAATCCTGGTGATGGAGTCAATGTTTGGGCAACAGACAATGGCGATATCATGGCTTTCTTCCGCAATAATGTGTTAACAGATATCACCTTCCGACTAAGAGGGGGCGATGCCAACCACCAGTCTACTGGCAGCATTTCCAAATCCGATACACCAAAAACGGCCCTCGAACGTCTCGGAAAACCCTATGCCATTATGCGTTCAGAAAATGGGACCAGCTATGTCTATAAAGATAGCAACGGGGACGAATCTAGCTTCTCTACACAAGGAAACAAGATCTTCAATGTTACGTCTGCTGCAGAAACCAAGCAGTTAAAAAAGATCACTGGCCTAGATAAAAATCAATAATAAGCAATCAAAAGAGGCTGGGACAAAAGTCCTAGCCTCTCAATTATTTTTGGATTGTCAAGCAAGACGCAGTGGTTGAGTGGGCTCTACTACGCTGATTTCATCAGCTTTTACAGCCCTACTCAACTGTGCGGAGGTGGGACGACGAAATCGAATTCTAACGAATTACCGATTTCTGTCCCACTCTCTCTTTCTTACAATTCTGCAATTTGGTTCAAATTCACTTCTGCAACTGTATCGTTACCGAACATAGAAATGACCATTTTCACCTTGTTGTTATCAATTTCAGTGATCTTACCAGTATAGTCTGTGAAGGCACCGTCGATGATGCGAACTGTGTCGCCCACCTTGACATCCAAATCAAACTCTTGAACAGTTTGACCCATAGAGAGCAAGATGCTGCGGATTTCTTCTTCCAACAATGGAGTTGGTTTTGAACGGTTCCCGTGTGATCCGACGAAACCAGTAACGTTCGGTGTATTCCGAACGACAAACCAAGCTTCATCTGTCATGACCATTTCTACCAAGACATAACCTGGGAAGCGGTTTTCTTCGATTTCTTTTGTTTTACCGTTTTTCTCAACTTGTACGGTTTGAGTTGGAATCTCTACACGCAAGATGTTTTCTAACATATTGTAAGTTTGCGCACGTTGCAAAAGATTCTCTTTTACCTTGTTTTCATATCCTGAGTAGGTTTGTAGTACAAACCAGCCTTTATCAAAACTGTCCATTTGGGTATCCTTTCTTTCTGTTTAGCCTGCTCGAGCTTTTGTGAACATACTAAAAAAAGCCTCTTGGCTTTCCTTTTCCTAGCTTCATTATACCACATTTTGCAGGAATGCAAAGAGGTTTGCTGATTTATTTTTTAGAAAAGACCAGAAAAAGCAGGACCCTTGGGATCCCGCCTGGCTTCTTTTCTTAAAAGAAATTGATCATGTGCAATAGGCCGCGTGCAATGACTTTGTCGAACAAATAAATCAATGCTACAAAGAAAGCGGTGTACTCAATCACTGAGATAAAGTTTTTCCATCTTTCCTTGCGATTTGGCCAAGTTGTATCTTTTAGTAAGACGAAAATATCTTTAATGAATTTCACAACTCTCTCCTATCGTGTTTCTTTATGGATGGTATACTTGCTGCAATGCTTGCAGAATTTATTGACTTCTAGACGTGTTGGTTTTGGCGTCCCACTCAACTTAATGGAGTAATTGCGTGATCCGCAAACCGTACACGCTAGACTTGCTTTTTTTAGTGCCATAACGCCTCCGTTCACCCCATTATAGCAAGATTTCTACATTTTGACAAGAATAGAAAATCTAGTGTCAAGAAAAAAGCAAATCTAAAGGGTTATCCCACTGGTTTTCTCCTCATTTTTGGTAAAAATAAAAACAAAAAGGAGACGAATATGAAAAGTGATCACCTAAAAGAGAGTAACAACATTGAAGATCGGCGAGGGCAAAGCTACTCCCAGTCTTCTAGCAACAGTAACCTTGGCGGAGGGATTTTACAGATCTTACTATCGCCTGGAAGCTTCAAGAGTAAGATCATCATTATCCTCCTCATAGTCTTTCTAGGAGGAGGAGCTAGCCTTGGAGGTCTCTTTGGAAATGGGACTTCTTCTCAACCTTACCAGTCCACCCAAGTCACGCGCACCAACAAGACCCATGTCGACGATGCAGATGCCCAGTTCGTCAGCAAGGTCCTTGCCACAACAGAAGATCATTAGCACAAGGTCTTTCAAGCCGAAGGACGGACCTACCAGGAGCCCAAACTAGTCTTCTATACTGGACGGACAAAGACAGGCTGTGGGGTAGGTCAAGCATCGGCTGGCCCTTTCTACTGTCCAACCGACAAGAAAATTTATTTGGATATGAGCTTCTACAAGGAATTGACCACCAAATACAAGGCCAGTGGGGACTTTGCCATGGCCTACGTCATCGCCCACGAAGTCGGCCACCACGTACAAAACGAGCTGGGGATCCTTGGCAAATACCATCGGATGCAGCAAGGTCTTTCTGAAAAGGAACGAAATGCCATCAGTGTCCGCATTGAGCTACAAGCCGATTACCTAGCAGGTGTCTGGGCCCGCTCCATTCAAGACCGAAATCTTCTAGATATCGGCGATATCGAAGAGGCTATGAATGCAGCCCATGCCGTCGGTGACGACACTCTCCAGGAGCAAGCCTACGGCTACTCGGTGCCAGATAGCTTTACCCACGGGACTTCGGAACAACGCATGCGCTGGTTCAAACGGGGCTACCAGTACGGAGATTTGCAACACGGCGATACCTTTAGCTTGTCAGATAGTGAACTTTAAACAAAGATCTATTCAGAAATACTTCTGAATAGATCTTTTAGAATATAGACAAATTGCATTTTACATAAAAACAACTTAAGTGACGTTGAAAAAAATTAAAAATAATTAATACTATTAGGATCATTTCAACAGAAACTTTCCATCGTGAGAAAAAGTGCTAGAAACACTAGTGTTTCTAGCACTCGGGAGTTTTTGGGAGTAAAAACAGTTCGGGGAACTGTTTTAGCATGAGCCCTAAAAATTTGAAAAAGCGAATGGGTTCAAAACGATTGAACACGGGCTGTGGATCGTGTCAAAAAGATAAGTCTTCCTAGAATCTAAAGATTCTGCGTCAAACTTCCTATTTTGACTTTATCCGCCACGCCCTTTGTATCTTAATTTAGTCATGGAACTTCTTCGAAGTTCGCTGACGTCCGTACTCACCTAAGGAAAGTTGCTAAGATGACTTTATCTTCAATCTGCAAAAAACGATTCAGAAAAATTTCTGAATCGTTTTTTTGATTAGAAACCAAGCCAGCCTTTGAAGGTATCCCAAGCGTTTTTCGCTTTTCCTGGGATATCGGCCTCGTCGATTGCTTTCTTCGCATCATCAACCATATTCGACGCCTTCTCTTTGACATCCTCAAAGAAACCTTTGTCTTCTTTGCTGTCTGTTTCTGTCGTTTCTTCTCCGACTGGCGCAATGCCATTTTCAGCATAAGAGTTCTTCACCGAGTCAAACTGGGTACCGTCTGTATAAGGCAGAACACTGTTGGCAACATTGCGGAAGATCTCTGACGCCGTTCCAGCACTACTGTCCGTCAAGTAATGACCTTCATCAGTTGTTGGGAAACCAAGCCACTGACTGATGACCACATCTGGCGTGTAGCCGATTACCCATTGGTCTCCAGAGAGGTCCTTGTTAAAGCTGGTCTCTGTCGTACCGGTTTTCCCTGCCATGGTATAGCCATAAGGAGCAGCGTTCACCCCTGTACCATTACTAAAGGTACCAAGCATCATATTGGTCATCTTATCTGTCGTTGAACCACTAAGCACTCGGGTTGATTTCTGGCTGTGGCTCTTGACCACTTGGCCACTTGCATTTTCGATCTTGGTAATGAGGTGGGCATCATTCATGACCCCGCCGTTAGCAAAGGTGCCATAGGCCTGGGCCATCTGCATCGGATTGGTTGTCACACCAGCTCCCAAGGCAACGGCAAGCGATTTGTCCACCTTGTCCATGTTGAGTCCGAATTTTTTCCCGTACTCAAAGACCGTATCAAGACCCAAATCATTAGCGGTCGCTACGGCTGGAAGGTTAAGGGACTCTGCCAAGGCCTGGTACATCGGTACCGTTGGGCTAGACTGGATTCCCGCGTAGTTATTGACCTCATAGCTTCCATATTGGGTGGTACTATTGTCCAATTCCTTATTGGTCGACCAACCTTCAGCAACAGCTGGGCTATAGACAACCAAAGGTTTGATGGTTGATCCTGGACTTCGAGCAGCCTGGGTCGCGTAGTTGTAGGTACGGAATCCTGGATTTTGATCGCTTCCGACACGACCTACGAGAGCCCGAACCCCTCCGGTCTTAGGATCAAGCGCTACACTACCAGATTCCGCGCGCGTGCCGTCTTCCGCTACTGGGAAGAGGGCCGTATTGTCATAGATCACCTGCATGCTTGCTTGGTAATTTTGATCCAGCTCGGTGTAGATCCGGTAGCCATTTTTGACAATGTCTTCTTCGGTCAGGCCGTATTCATTGACCGCTTCATTGATGACCGCATCAAAATAGGATGGGTAGCGGTAATCCTCCGACTTGCCTTCATAGGCATCGACCAGCTGGCCATGGATATCCACAGCCGCGGACTGATCAGCTGTTTTCTGGTCAATATAACCAGCCGCCACCATATTTTGGAGGACCGTATTGCGGCGATTGGTCGCATTCTCTACCGAATAGAGCGGGTTATAGATCTCGGGTCCCTTGAGCATACCTGCGAGAACCGCAGACTGATCCAGGCTTAATTGACTGGCTGAAACCCCAAAATACTTCTTGGAAGCATCCTCAATTCCCCAAACCCCATTTCCAAAATAGGCATTGTTGAGGTACATGGTGAGGATTTCTTTTTTACTATATTTCTTATTGATTTCAAGCGCCAGGAAGAATTCCTTGGCCTTGCGCTCCACCGTCTGGTCCTGAGACAGGTAAGCATTCTTGGCTAGCTGCTGGGTGATAGTCGACCCACCACCTGAGCGACCCAGGGTCAAAATCGCTAAGAAGAAGCGACCATAGTTGATCCCGCTATTCTTGTAAAAGCTCCGGTCCTCTGTTGCGACCACGGCATTTTGCAGATTCTCACTAATGGCATCGAGTTCGACGTAGGTTCCTTTTTGTCCGGTCAAACTTCCAGCCTGGTCCCCATTCTTATCATAGATAATGGTGGTGGCCTTCAGTGCATTCTGCAGATCCTTGACGTTGGTCGTCTTAGCAAGGTAGAAGAGATAGCCCCCTGTCAAGAGGCTAAAGCCTAGCCCAATGATCAGGAGAATCTTGGTCAAATGGAATCGGCGCCAAAAACGACGGAAGGGGTGCTGAGAGAGAGGCTTGCTTCTGTGCTTGCCTGAGCGACTATAAGTTGGCTCCACTGTCTCTTCCGGCAATTCCGTGTCGGGCACTTCTTCTGCCACTGCTTTGGGCGGATGATCCTTTCTAAAAAAAGTGATCAGGTTTTCAAATAATTCTTTTATTCTATTCATACCTGTTATTGTAACACCTTATCCTTGTCCTAGCAAGAAAAGATAGCTCCTCGCTATTTCTCATTTAGTTTTCTTTAAGCTTAGATTTTGCTACAATAGGGTCATGAACTATCAATTTACCATTCCACAATCCTTTCCCCAGATGACTGTGAAAGAGCTACTCGAGGACTACTTCCTCATTCCCCGTAAGATCCGGCATTTTTTACGAACCAAGAAGCACGTCTTGGTGAATGGAGAGACCATCAACTGGCAGAGCCCCGTTCAAAAAGGAGACCAGATCCAGCTGATCTTTGACGCGGACGATTACCCTGAAAAAGAGCTCCCAGCCGGAGACCCGAGTCTGGTCGAAGAACTCTATCAGGATGAGCATGTCATCATCGTCAATAAGCCTGAAGGCATGAAAACCCATGCCAATGAGCCGACAGAAATCGCTCTTCTCAACCATGTTTCTAGCTATGTTGGATCCACCTGCTACGTTGTGCACCGGTTAGATAAGGAAACCAGCGGAGCGATTTTATTTGCCAAGAATCCTTTTATCCTGCCCATTCTCAACCGTATTTTGGAAGATAAAAACATCCAACGCGAGTACTGGGCCATGATCCAAGGCAGCTTAGCACAAAAAACTATCATTTACAAGGATAAAATCGGACGCGATCGCCACGATCGGCGCAAGCGCCTGGTCGATCCACGAAAAGGACAGTATGCAGAAACCCAGGTGACGCAACTGAAAAAAATCGGACGAAACAGCCTGGTCAAATGCCAGCTCAAGACGGGGCGTACCCATCAGATCCGGGTGCATCTCTCCCATCATGGGCACCCGATTGTCGGGGATCCTCTCTATAACCCTGCACGCGGAGAGCGACTCATGCTCCATGCTCACCGCTTAACCTTCACCAATCCATTAACCCTTGAAACCATCCAAGTCGAGGCCCCTTCTAATAGTTTCGAAGAAGGGTTGAGAGACTAAAAAAAGAAGCCACTGGGCTTCTTTTTTATTATTGATAGCGAGGGGTTGCAAATCCACGGATATTGCCATGTCCGATTCGGTAGGTATTGCGACGGACTTGGTTGTTGGAGTTTCCTTCAATGGTATGAATAATTCCATTTGAGACGCTTTCGACAATTCCGATGTGATCCGCAAAGCCGTTATTTGGCTGGCTATTTTGATCCCAGTTAAAGGTGATGATATCCCCTGCTTTTGGTGTAGTGGTACCATCTTCGTTCCAAATACCCAAGCGTTTGAAGATCTGGATGTGACGTTCGACCCCACATTCACGACCAATCAAACCGCTCAAACCTTCCCGCTGGAAGACCGTTGTGACAAAGATATCACACCAATCATCAGAATTTTTCACAGCGTATCCAACTGGTAGGGGACGTACGCTATTGTAATCATTGACTAATTGATGATGCGCTGCACTTCCACCACGAACACCGACAAGACTTGCTGCAGCTCGTAAAATACGATCTCGTTGACCATTAGAAACATGAGGATTGTAAGCTGTTTGGTCAACTGTCACGCGGGGTGAAAGTGCTGTTTGACCAAGGTTAAAGCCTTCCACTCCACCATCCACATAGTCCACATAGACGTGGGTTGTGTAGTTTCCTTTCTGGTATTGGTGATTCGCTGCAGTGACCTGCACTTCGGTATGCATACCAGAAGGTGCTGTTGAATACCAGTAGAGATTTTCTTGATGGGCTTGAGACCAAGCAGCAACACGGATATTCTTAATCTGACGACCTTGAGGCGCTTGATCCACCGTTACTGTATAGGTTCCAGCACCAGAATTGACATTCTTGATCCCTGTTTGTGTCTTCGTCTTTGCATTACGGAATTCAACTTCTGTACTAGTGCCACCAACACCGATTAGTGAACCATCATTTTGAATGTAGTAAAGGTGAACAAAGTATTTACCGGTAGAATTCTTGTGATCACTCGCTTTGACCGATACTTTATAGTCTCCGTTCGCTTGACGGGTTGCTTCATACCAGCGAATGTCATCTTGGCCATCCTTATCAGACCAAGTTGGAACTTTCACAGTCCGCACCCCTTTAGGGCTGTAGACATCCTTGATGATGACGTCAAATGTTCCCGTATCCTTATTGTTGTTTTGGATCAAGAGAGTGCCGGTTGGACGAGATTGATTTTTGTAATCAATAAAGGCTTTCTTAACAAACTTGTTTTGGCCTTTGGCATCCACATAGAAGACCTGTGCTTCATACTTGCCATCAGCGTTTTCGTGGTCACTGGCTTTGGCTGTTACAGTATATGAACCGTCTGCTTGACGAGTTGGAGTGTACCAGATGATATCTTTCATCCCATTGGCATGAGACCAGAATGGAATCTTCACTTCTTTATAACCATCGAAACCTTGAAGGTTCTTAGCTGTAATAGTGAAAGTCCCGTCTTTTTCTGATTTTGTAATGGTCAGATCAGCAGATGGTTTAGGAGCTGTGTAATCGATAAAGGCTTTCTTGACAAACTTGTTTTGGCCTTTGGCATCCACATAGAAGACCTGCGCTTCGTATTTGCCATCAGCGTTTTCGTGGTCACTAGCTTTAGCTGTTACAGTATAAGAACCGTCTGCCTGGCGAGTTGAAGTGTACCAGATGATATCCTTCATCCCATTAGCATGAGACCAGAATGGAATCTTCACTTCTTTATAACCATCGAAACCTTGAAGGTTCTTAGCTGTAATAGTGAAAGTCCCGTCTTTTTCTGATTTTGTAATGGTCAGATCAGCAGATGGTTTAGGAGCTGTGTAATCGATAAAGGCTTTCTTAACAAACTTGTTTTGGCCTTTAGCATCCACATAGAAAACTTGCGCTTCATATTTGCCATCAGCGTTTTCGTGATCACTAGCTTTGGCTGTTACAGTATAAGAACCATCTGCTTGACGACTTGGAGTGTACCAGATGATGTCTTTCATCCCATTGGCATGAGACCAGAATGGAATCTTCACTTCTTCATAACCATCCAAGCCTTGAAGATTCTTAGCCGTAATGGTGAAAGTGCCGTCTGACTCTGATTTTGCAATAGTCAAATCTGCAGAAACTGGAGATTCCTGTTGAGGAACACTCTCATTTCTTGCTGCTGCCACTCGTGCGCGTGCGCCATATGGCGCGCGACTAGCTACCACAGCTGGTTGCTCTGATACAACCTTGTCGCTAGTGCCCTTGTCAAAAGACTGGTTATTGCCATGAGTCGGTGTGACAGGTGCTGCCTCTGTTGCAACGGTATTTTCTGTCTGAATACCTTTCTCAACTCCCACTCCTTCGCTTACAGTATTCTGCGCTTCTGATGAAGTTGTTGTTGCAACGACAGATGATGTATTTTCTGGTGTTTGATTGGACACATGTTGCTCATCAGCTTTGACTTGTTGTGTCGAAAAAGCTAACAAAATGGCTGTCCCAGCATAAAAAATAAGATCTTTCTTTTTCATGTATCTTCCCTTACAATTTTTTACAGATTGTATCCACATAGTAGTATTATAGCACAAACCGCCGGATCAAGAAACCTCTATAAAAAGTATAAGTTGAAGTAGAAAAAATAAAGATCTGGATTGATTCAGTAAGTCCCTATATTTTTACATTAAAAACGAGCATCTCCGTCTATGAGAACACTCGTTTTTCCAAAACAAAATGGATTATACCTGATTGCCATTGAATAAAATTTAGTTACCTTTTTAGAAACAGCTAAGCAAAAACACTGAAAAATGGAGAGCCTAGTTTTACATCAATTGGATCTGTACTTTTTACTGAGAAGATGTAATCAATAGAATGCCAACCATTATTTGCTGCGTTGAATGGATCTCTCACATAGGTTTTCCCATTATCATAGCCTTGTAGGACAATTTCATGCGTATAAGGAGCATTAATAAAGATACTTTCCTCAACAGCAGCAAGAACATGTTTTCCTGATACTAAAGTTGCTGCGATTGCATCTTTGCCTGTAAGTATTTGGCTTGTCAATCCCCAGTTTTTAGTCGCAGCAACGAGTCCGTCGGAATCTGTACCAGCTACAGCAATTTTATTAAAGGAGTTGGTGTTATAATACAAATAATCCGCAATTGTGGTCGGTAACACTTCCTTTCCTAGAATATCTGTGAATGCCATAGCTAAGGAAGTCGGAACACAGCCGGATTGGTCCATATTACTCACACCATACCACTTACCAGCCCAACGAGGATCCCGTTGAGAAAAATAGGCTGTTTGTGGATTCACCTTTTGATTCCGTGGAGACAAGGCTGTTTGACCAAGGTTAAAGCCTTCAACTCCATTATCAACATAATAAACATAAACGTGAGTAGTGTAGTTGCCAACAAGATTTTTGTGGTTGATAGTAGAAACATTAACTTCAGTATGTGCGTTAGTTGGAAAGCATCATACCAATAAAGGTTACTTTGGTTGCTTTCCGACCAAACAGCTACACTGATCTTTTTAATCTGACGTCCCTGAGGCGCTTGATCCACCGTTACCGTATAAGTTCCAGCACCAGAATTGACATTCTTGATCCCTGTTTGTGTCTTCGTCTTTGCATTACGGAATTCAACTTCTGTACTAGTGCCACCAACACCGATTAGTGAACCATCATTTTGAATGTAGTAAAGGTGAACAAAGTACTTACCGGTAGAATTCTTATGATCACTCGCTTTGACCGATACCTTATAGTCTCCGTTCGCTTGACGGGTTGCTTCATACCAGCGAATGTCATCTTGGCCATCCTTATCAGACCAAGTTGGAACTTTCACAGTCCGCACCCCTTTAGGGCTGTAGACATCCTTGATGATGACGTCAAATGTTCCCGTATCCTTATTGTTGTTTTGGATCAAGAGAGTGCCGGTTGGACGAGATTGATTTTTGTAATCAATAAAGGCTTTCTTAACAAACTTGTTTTGGCCTTTGGCATCCACATAGAAGACCTGTGCTTCATACTTGCCATCAGCGTTTTCGTGGTCACTGGCTTTGGCTGTTACAGTATATGAACCGTCTGCTTGACGAGTTGGCGTGTACCAGATGATGTCTTTCATCCCATTGGCATGAGACCAGAATGGAATCTTCACTTCCTTGTAGCCATCGAAGCCTTGAAGGTTCTTAGCTGTGATGGTGAAGGTGCCGTCTTTTTCTGATTTTGTAATGGTCAGATCAGCAGATGGTTTAGAAGCTGTGTAATCGATAAAGGCTTTCTTGACAAATTTGTTTTGGCCTTTGGCATCCACATAGAAAACTTGCGCTTCGTATTTGCCATCAGCGTTTTCGTGGTCACTGGCTTTGGCCGTTACAGTATAAGAACCGTCTGCTTGACGAGTTGGCGTGTACCAGATGATGTCTTTCATCCCATTGGCATGAGACCAGAATGGAATCTTCACTTCCTTGTAGCCATCGAAGCCTTGAAGATTCTTAGCCGTGATGGTGAAGATGCCATCTTTTTCTGATTTCGTAATGGTCAGATCAGCTGCGACAGCATTGGCCGGTTTTGTCGCCGTATAATCGATAAAGGCCTTTTTCACAAATTTGTTTTGACCTTGGGCGTCTACATAGAAGACCTGCGCTTCGTATTTGCCATCAGCATTTTCGTGGTCACTAGCTTTGGCTGTTACAGTATAAGAACCGTCTGCCTGTCGAGTCGGAGTATACCAGATGATGTCTTTCATCCCATTGGCATGAGACCAGAATGGAATCTTCACTTCCTTGTAGCCATCGAAGCCTTGAAGGTTCTTAGCTGTAATGGTGAAGGTACCGTCTTTTTCTGATTTTGCAATAGTCAAATCAGCTGATACTGGTGTCTGATTTTTCTTTCCAACGGCTACTGTCGTCGTTGTTCCGCCCACACCCGTCATTTGTCCATTATTCTGAACATAGTAAAGATGGACATTGTAAAGACCGGTTGAGTTTTTATGGTCCGCTGCTTTTACATTGACGGTATAGGTCCCATTTGCTTGACGATTGGCTGTATACCAAACAAGGTCATCTTGACCGCCTGTTTCTGACCAGATCGGTACAGAAACGGTTCGAACTCCATTTGGTGCTTTGACATTTGAGATGACAACGTCAAAGCGTCCCGCCATGGTATCGTTATTGACAATGTCAATCTTCCCACTTAAGCTGCCTTCTGTTGGATCCGCTGCAGGTTTTGCGTTCGCTGTGAAGCGACCGGTATAGTCCACACTGTGGTCAAAGAGGTGTTTTCCTGGAAGCAATTCCGCTTGAGAAGTGAACTGCCAGGCGCCAGCTTTCCCATTGTAACGCAAGCTTTTCGCATCATTTACAGATAGTTTTGGAGAAGGGTATTGGGCAACCCAGAAATTCTGAAGCCCAAATTGAGCGGTGTTGACAGGACCTTTCTTGCGAAGGTTGTTTTCATCCAACCAGCTAGCACTGGTGTAGAACATCAAGTTGGTGTAGCCATTTTTACGCATTTCGTCCGCCCAGGCTTGGGTGTTGCGGTTAATGTTTGGCTGCATCTTGGCATCCTCAAAGTCATTGACCATGAGGGTGTTCTTTGGAAGATTCAAGCGTTGCGCCTCTGCAATGTAGAATCGTGCTTCTGCACGCGCTGCTTCCTCAGAAGTATAGCGTGAGAAGTGGTAGGTCGATACTTGCAGACCCGCAGCTTGTGCATTACGAATTTGATTCTCCGCATTCGGGTTCTTGTACCAAGTGTCTTCTGTCAATTTGACAACGACACCGCCCACACCTTTATTAGCTAGGGTACGGTAGTCTCCAATACTAATGTCTCCGTTATGGCTACTCACGTCAACGAATGATTTTGGCTGAACCGCCACATCTGTTGAACGACCAGCTGGAGCGTGAGCGCCTGTGTTAAAGAAGGTCGTGCTTCCTGTATTAGACGGAAGAGGAGTTTCTTCTTTCTCAGTAGTCGATGCTTCTGTAGCTTTCTCTACAGATGGGGTTCCACTTTCTGAAGCCGCGGCCTTGTTCACAGGTGCCACAGGTTGCTCGGTCACATTTGCTGGTGCTGCATAGTTGCTTGCGACAGGTGCTACCGACTTTTCAGCAACAGCTACTTCTGGCGCTTTTTCAGCTTGGACTTGGTTGCCTTCAGTAGTAGTGGCCTCGTTTGAAACCAGCTCATCTGCACTGACTCCCTGAGCAGATACAGCCATCAAGACTGCCGCTCCGGCATAAAAAATAAGATCTTTCTTTTTCATATAAACTTCCCTTTATACAAATTTTATACGTTAATCATTTTACCACACGGTTTCAGCGATGAAAAGTTTTATAAGGCAAATTTTTAAAATTAGTGATATTTTTTTGAAAAACTAAAAAAAGAAGTCTGTCCGACTTCTTTTGATCTTATGATAAATGCTCTACGGCTGTCTTTAAGTAATGACCATCTCGGATTTCCTGACCAACACGCTTGGCATTGTCTACCAAATCTTGGTAATCGGCATCTGAAAGATTATCGATTGTCTCCTTCAAATCATGAAGCGACTCTACTGCAATCCCGCAGCCCTTCTCAAGCACAAAGTGAGACAAGGCTGACTGTTTCCACACCACCAGCGGGAAGCCTGATGCTAGATAAAGCGACGCCTTGTGAGAGTTGTTGTAGCGAAGGTACTCGCCAAAGACACCACTACAGGTTTCCGCACTATCCCCATCCCAGACAAGTCCAAAACCACCTTCAAGGGCCGCAGGAAGCTCATCCGGTAGAAATGATCCAAAGTAGGTCTCATTCTCCAGAGCTCTACTCTCATCAAAACCAACACCATAGAGATTATAGGCAGGTTCTGCAGGGAGAGCATAGAGATAACCAGCTTTTTCCTGGGCCAAATTACCAGCCACAATCATCGGCTGGTCTTTTGTTTGGCCAGTCTTCTCTTGGAAATTTGGAATCAAATAGTCGAAAATGCCAAGGATGACAATCTTATCTTCCGCAATTCCTTTATCCACCAAGAAAGATTTCATAACCGGGTTGTGGGCGATGATCCCATCAGCTGCTTTGAGAAAACTTGATTCTTGAAGGTACATCCGAATTCTGTGTTTTAAAGGTAGTGAAGTCATGTTGGCATGGCGAAGCACTTCTAGGTCATGAATCAAGAGATAGACTTTAATCCCTCTTTTTTGTGCTTTTTTAACCAAATGGGTTGAGAAAAAACTATGGTGAAGCATTGGAAACTGGATCAGCAACTCATCTCCTTGCTTTAGTTGATCCAAGGCTTGACCAAAAGCCTTTGCCTTATGGCGTTGAGCCGCAATGGTACTCATCTGATACCAATTGTCGACAGAAAGGACCAAGGGATGATAGCCTTCTTCTTTCACAATACTTTCTACGTCATTGCGTGCTTTATTTCCTGCGTTCTTTGCGTTGACATCATGCAGGAATTCTTCTTTTAAGTAGTATTTCATAGATTATCGTTTCTCTTAATCAAACTCATTTGCTACGACTTCTAGAGCACGCTCAATAACCACGTGCATGTCGTAGTATTTATAGTCTGCCAAACGTCCACAGAAAATGACCTTGTCATTTTTGGCTGCTTCTTCTTGGTACTTGGCAAACATAGCGTTGTTCTTTCATCATTGATTGGGTAGTAGGGTTCATCCCCACGTTTCCAGTCAGCTGGGTACTCACGTGTGATAACTGTCTTGGGTTGTGTACCATACTCGAAGTGCTTATGCTCGATGATCCGAGTGTAAGGAATCTCACGCTCGGTATAGTTAACCACGGCATTCCCTTGATGGTTTTCCTCATCCAAGACTTCATGTTCAAAACGAAGACTACGGTACTCCAACTCACCGTGTTTGTAGTCAAAGTACTGGTCAATCATTCCTGTAAAGACAACTTTATCAGCTGAAGCTTCTAGCTCTTCACGATTGGCAAAGAAGTCAACACCAAGTTCTACTTCTACATCACCCAGCATGTTTTCGATGATGACGTTATAGCCACCGATTGGAATCCCTTGGTAACGATCATTAAAGTAGTTATTATCAAAGGTCAAACGAACCGGAAGGCGTTTGATGATAAAGGGTGGAAGATCTGTGGCAGAACGCCCCCATTGTTTTTCAGTGTAGCCCTTAATCAACTTTTCGTAGATATCTGGGCCGATCAACTTGATAGCTTGTTCTTCCAAGTTCTTCGGTTCAACATCTTTCATGTCAGCTGTCTGCTCGGCAATCTTGTCCTTGACTTCTTGAGGAGTCTTGGTTCCCCACATAGCATAAAAAGTATTCATGTTGAAGGGAAGATTGTAAAGACTACCCTTGTAGTTAGCTACTGGTGAGTTGATATAGTTGTTGAATTCAGCGAACTGGTTGACATAGTCCCACACCTTTTTGTTGGACGTATGGAAAATGTGGGCACCGTACTTATGGACGTTGATGCCTTCAACCTCCTCGCAGTAGATATTTCCACCGATGTGATCTCGCTTGTCAATCACTTTTACTTTTTTACCACGTTTTGTAGCTTCATGTGCGAAAATGGCTCCAGACAAACCAGCACCAACAATTAGATAATCGTACATAGTAGACTCCATTATTTTTCTATTTTAAAATATATCTAAACTCTCAGCTGTATCATAGACTCATAGCTATAGATTAGATCTTCAAATCCCCCCAATTTCCTCACTATAAGAGAGGGAATTGGCCGGCTTTTTCTTGACAACTTCTGTCGCAAAGAGTGTGAACATAAAGATGTTATAAGTCGGTACAAACCAAAATGCTTCAATCATACAGTTAATTGCAATGAGGGACAAGATCGCAACAAATAAATAACGCCCCCTTCTTGAATTCATATTTTGAAACAATGACATAAATGCCGACTAATAAAGCAACCGGTACGATACCATAGGTAAATAACATCTGAACATAAGACGAATCGACATAATTATAATTGAGGACAGACTCTGTGCTTCCTCCGGATCCAATAAACTGAACCTCTCTTGTCCCAAACCAATTCAAGGGGTATAAATTAAAAGCATTTTTACCCAAGGCTAACCGACCTGTAATGAATTGATTAATTTGAACATAAAGTGGAGATGACCAGGAGAAATGATAGGTCAAGTAGATCATTCCGCTTGAAAAAAAGGATGATCGAATAGGGCAACAAGTGGTACAACTTCAACTTTTTCTCTTTTGTGAAATAGAAGAAGAGAAAGAGCAAGACAGCGACCAAAAGCGAGATCGCATTCATACGAGCGTCACAGAACTTGATAATAAAGAGAGCTAGAAGAACCCCACTCAGAGATCGTAAGCCAATATACCGATCTTTTAGCAAATAGGAGATTGCGACATAAAGGTAGAAACAATGGGCTGCGAAATCTGTTGGATAGATAAACCCAAATGAATTACGGATAACAGCACCCCGACTATATTGTAAGTTTGGAACTACCTTTAACAGTGACAATAGAAATACTGTAAGGACTATCGTACCTGCAACACCTACATAAGTTTTTAAAATGACTTTCCTATCCGCATTGACCAGTAAAACCATTAAGAGAGAATAAACTAAGAAATTTAACTTATCCGTCTTGAAATAAACCATAACAGCTACCATCAATAACATGGCAGACAAGATTAGATAATGATAGGGAATCGAGATTTTATTAAAAAAACGAAGCAATAAGAGAGCTACAACCACTAAGAGGGAGCTCGCACCAACATGCAAAAAGCCCTTATTTAACATCGTAGTGGATATTGTATTAAAGAAGATCACAATCGAGACGACAAACCAACCAGTAGATCGTCAAATTTCATTTTTATCATTAAATTACCTGATAAAGAATTTTTAAAGAAAAGCTCATTCTGTCTAGATTGGAATGCCTGCCTAGGGAACACCCCTGCTATAGCATTCTTTTCTAAAGATTTTGTTTACTTAAAAATTCATATCCTTCCTTTCTACTCTCTACTGTTTATTTAAAAATTGTTGTTTTAATTCTTTCACATCTACCACTCTCAGAGATAGGATAGCGATCAGATAAATGATCCCACCAAGCACCGCATACACGAGTACATTCAGGGTAGGGGTGAAATGTAGGAATGGTTTTACAAGTAGCAAGAGGCCATACATCAGAGCAGATGCAAAAATAATTTTTGTCATAGACCCGATAATTGGAACTTCCTTGAGGTAATGACGGGTATAGTACAGTTGAATCAGCCATACCAAGGATTCTGTTAAGACGGATACAATGGCTGCACCGATAAAACCAAAATGAGGTAAGAAGAGCACATTCAACCCGACACTGACGATAGCAGGAATCGTGGTTGACAGCATAAATTCTTTGTTCTTATCATGCGGGATGAGAATTTGAATCCCCATGATATTGGTCCATCCGATAAAGAACATGCGGAAGATCATGATAGCGATGGCATAGCGAGCATCTTGGAAATCCTTCCCTAAGAAGAATCGAACAAAGTCATCGTTGACGATCAGCATACCCGCAATGATTGGGAAGATGACCAAATTATAGATCAAAAAGGACATTTGGTGCATCTTATTGACAGCCTTGTGGTCTCCTGAAGCCAAGAGACTCGCCACGCGCGGAAGCATGACACTACCTAAAGACGTCACAAGGGTCAGCAAAATATTGACCAATTTCAAGGCCTGATCATAGATCCCTACATCCTTTGTAGAGGCGAGAGCCCCCAGCATGGTCCGATCCAAGGTGACATAGAGGGAAATGGCAATCTGTGGTAAAAAGAGCAGAATGACCGGTTTTAAATGCACCCGTGCATAGGCCATATCAAAATGGGCTCTCCCAATAAATTCACGAGCGGGTAGCCACATGCTGAGCTGACCTAAGAGCTCAAAGATAGTGAGTAAGAACACATAGAGATACAGATCATTGGCAGATTTGACAAACAAGAAGATGGAGATGACTCCAACCAGTTTGACCGTGATATTTCGAACGGTAATCTTACGAAAATCCTCTAACCCCTGAAAGAGCCAGGAGATGTCGAGTCCTTTTGAAACCAAACTGAGCCCCAAAATATAGGCCACAGGGTTTTGCATAGAAGGAAGCGCCAAGCACAGCAAGACATAGAGTAGGATGGACACAAAGGTCGCTCCTAACTGGAGGGTATAAATCCCCCAGAAATTCTTTTGGATATCTTTGCGGTGTCCTGAAATCTCCTTGGTTCCATAGTTAGCCACTCCCAAGGTCGCCAATAGAATAAAATAGGTGACGATGGAGTTGAAATAGCCATAGGTTCCTAAGTCATTCGAGCTAAAGACCCGTGTCACATACGGAGTGGTAATAATCGGCAAGATGATCACCAGCAACTGGTAGGAGAGATTATAGGCGTAATTTTTTAACACTTTCATGACTGTCTACAATCCCCACTTGAAGACCGTTTTAAACGGTGTGATCAAATCCGTCGCAAAAGCTCGATGAATATCTGGAATGGTTTGAACTTCTCCATCAACGTGGATAATGTTTTTCAAACGGCTTTGGACCCGACGATTAGCCAGCATCTCTACAGCCCGCTCAAAATCCTCACGACCTGAGCGAGAAGACCCTACAAAAGTCAAGCCCTTTTCAAGAACATCTCTTGTATTGACCGCGACCCGGTTATCACTAACCCCCATCAACATCACGGTTCCTTGAGGCTTGATATGATCAATAATATCATTGATGGCTGGTTCACTTCCTTGGCCACCAGTACACTCAAAGGCGTGATCAAACCGTTGATCGTCTGTTAACTCGCTGGTCAAAATGGCTTGATGAATGAAATTAAACAATTGCAGTTTATCACTATTACGCCCAACAACTGTAATCTTCAACTCTGCGTAAAGATAGTGCAAAGAAGTCGCAACCACATATGAAAGACTCCCATCTCCTAAAATCAAAACGGACTCTCTTCGTTGATGGGCAATGAGATCAAAGCGATGAATGGCATGCATGGCAACACTACTAAATTCCGCTAAGGCTGTCACAGGACCCCGAACTTCCTCTGGATAAGCCACTACACGATCCAGTGGCAAGGCAACGACTTCCTGCATAAAGCCATTAAAGCCACTAGACAAGAAGTGCGTCCCCTCCAAATAATTTTCAAAGAAGACACCCTCTGTTTGATGAGGAGGCTGATTGGGAACCATGGCCACAATCTGTCCTGGTTGATAGGTTCCTGTAGGATCCGCTACCACGATACCAGATGACTCATGGATCAGGGCCATGGGTAGTTTCTTTTTAAGCACCTTAGGATCCCGTTTTCCTTGATAGTAACGTTGGTCCGCATGACAAAATAGCCATGTAATAGGGGGCGAATCAACACCTTGTCTCCACGGCTCATGTCTTCTTCTTGGTACTTGATGGTGATATTTTTCGGCTCGATCAGCTGAAAGATTTGGTTCAACATATTAATTGTCCTCAATCATACCGCGTGCAATTTTTCAAATCTGTAATCGTCGTAATTTTAATATTGGAATATTCCCTTTGCAAGGGGCAACTTTTTGCCATTAATGACAAAGATCTTGTAGGCATCTGTCAAGACTCTTTTGTTGGGTCACTTAAATCATGATACAAGGTAAGAAAGTCTTTCATTTTTGAAGGTTTGAGGGTTTGACCCTGATAGAGATATTGGCGCTCTGGGATATCC